>Ga0306893_100177_pt1 | contig 26332 bp, 25 predicted proteins | sample AntDeeMetagen293_FD_190417 | JGI IMG/M metagenome (GOLD analysis project Ga0306893, IMG submission 190417) | Saline lake microbial communities from Deep lake, Antarctica - Metagenome #293 (v2) (version 2) | ecosystem: Environmental > Aquatic > Non-marine Saline and Alkaline > Saline | place...
TTTGTTATCGATTGAATAGGTCTAGAAGTAAGAAAACCATCTTTCATAACCTTGTTTCTAGAATGATGCAAAAACCGAAATTATATCAATCCAAATTAATATGTACTTAAGTAGCTACCTCTAAAGAAATTAATGGGTAAGGCTCCACCAGAATATTGGCTTAGGGGCTCTATTGAAGGTGTTCCCGATTTATTACAGCCTGCTGCTCATGCCTTGTTACAGTCCAAACTAGAAGTATACAAATATACTAAATCATTCGATGAAACATTGCTTTGGAAAACACCTCACAGTCGAGCAAGTGTTGGATTTCAATTACAGCATATCGCTGGAGTTTTAGACAGAATGATATCCTACGCTCAAGAAAAAAATTTATCTGAAGTTCAATTTAAAGAGTTAAAAAATGAAGGTATCCCTAATGCTGAGGTCACAATAGATACCTTATGTCGAAACTTCGATGCTAAAGTTGAAGAGGCAATAGACTATTTTAAAAAGCTTCACAATACCGATTTAACCAGTAAGCGAAGTGTTGGTAGACAAGAATTACCCTCTACCCTTATTGGTGTTTTATTTCATGCTGCTGAACATAGTCAACGTCATATTGGACAGCTTCTGGTCACTGTAAGTGTACTTCAAACTGAAGATAGTGAGGAGAAATCTGCTCTCCTGTAGTTCTTATAATTAAGCTTTTCTATGCTTTAATTGAAGTCCGTAGAGAAAATTTCTTAAGTATTGGTCCATAAGTTCTTTGTATTGAGGTTGAGTAGGTCTCCTTAAAAAAGCACTTAACTCGTGCTTACTCACTTTTTTTCCTGCTAATTGATAAAGCTCAATAACATCGTCTGACTTTAGTTGAAAGGCTATTTTTAATTTTTTAAGGACATCATTATTATTCAAAAAAGTTTCTGGTTCTGGTTGAGGACCCTCTTTTTTTCCACGATTATCAATAATAAGTCCATTTAAGAAGATGGCAAGCATCTTATCTTCCATTTCCACGTAAGCCTCGTCTTCCTCATCTTTCAACCAATCGCTCACTTCTGCCCTAGTAACTTCCTTGCTCCCCATGGCAAAAAGAGACATCATTTTGGAATCGGAATAATCAAATGTATAGCGTAGTCGTCGCAAAATATCATTAGTGGTCATAATTCATCATTTAAATAAGCCTAGAAGTCTCCTTCTCTTGCATTTGTTATATAATAGTGGTCAAAAATAAAGAAGCCTATAAGAAGATATCCATATTTTTCTGAAATATATGTAAACTTGCAGAGTTATTTTTTTCATGTACATACAACTACTTAAACACTTATCCAAAGATATTGAGCTCACACCTGATGAAGAACAGGAGTTCCTCAGCATATTGGAGCATCATACTTTTTTAAAAAAAAGCCTACTTATAGAGCCTGGCCAAAAAGTTACCAAGGAATATTATGTGCTCAAAGGTTGCTTAAAAGCCTATTATCTGGATAAAGCTGGACAAAAGCATATTCTGCAATTTGCAATAGAAGATTGGTGGATCAGTGATTTTGAGGCATTTTTTAATGCCCATCCAGCTCAATTGTATGTGGAATGTATTGAGGACAGCGAAGTTTTAAGTCTTGACAAATCGGTTTTAGAGGATTTGTACTTTAGAATCCCGAAATTCGAGCGTTTTTTCAGACTTAAAATCACTAAAGCCTTTGTAGCCCTAAGAAACCGAATTCTTTCTACACTTCAAAAAGATAGCAAAACGCAGTATTTAGAATTTTGTGAGCAATATCCAAATCTTCAAGGCAGAGTCGCCAATTATCATATTGCCAACTACCTCGGCATTACACCCGAAAGTTTAAGTAGAATACGAAAAGGACTTTACTAATTTATGGTATTGAATTCATACCTAGCACTTTAATATAGGCGGATTAACATACATTAACGCAATGAATTGATCTACATCAATTTTTAAGGAGCCTTGAGTCCGTATATTCGTGTAAAATAAAATATCATGAAAAAAATACTTTTTGTTATAACAAGCAACGATAAATTAGGAGATACGGGAAACAAAACTGGATTTTGGATAGAAGAATTCGCAGCCCCTTATTATAAGCTAAAAGATGCAGGTTTCGACCTTACTTTAGCTTCACCAAAAGGTGGACAACCTCCAATAGACCCTAATTCTGAAACTGAAGATGCTGCTACAAAAGCAACAGAGCGTTTCAATTTAGATAAAGAAGCTCAAACCTTACTTTCCAATACTCACCAATTATCAGAAATTAAAGAATCTGATTATGATGCTATTTTTTATCCTGGTGGTCATGGTGTACTTTGGGATTTAGTGGAGAATAAAAAATCAAAAGAATTGATTGAATCTTTCAACGCTAATAAAAAGCCACTAGCATTTGTTTGTCATTCCCCTGCAATATTAAAAAATATAAAAGGCACAGATGGGCATCCACTAGTGAAAGATAAAAAAGTAACAGGTTTTACCAATCAAGAAGAGGACGCTGTACAATTATCGAGTGTTGTTCCATTCCTATTAGAAGATATGCTAATCGAAAATGGAGGTGTATACACTAAAATTGAAGACTGGCATCCTTATGCTGTAGAAGACGGAAACTTGATTACTGGTCAAAATCCTGCTTCATCAGAAAAAGTAGCTGAACTTTTAGAAAAACAACTTAATGCATAATTTCATGCTTTGAGTATAGTCAATTTAAGCCTCCTTTCTGGGAGGCTTTTTTAATGGGTAATACTCATTTTCCCATATATTCCAATTAGGTTTTGGTTACCTTTGCATCATAATTTTGATTATGTTCTCCCTACCGCATCATTTCGATATAAGAGTTAATCCAGAAGTTGCTCATGATACTGAAGGCTTAAGAAAAGCTATTACTCAGCATCTCGATATTCCATTCAGCGACCTTTTAGATTTTAAGATTCTTAAACGTTCGATTGATGCTAGAGCAAGGCAAATTAAGTTTCAGTTACGCATTGCGTATTATGTAAAAGGTGAACAGGTGAATTGGCCATCGCTACCAGAAAAAAAGTATCAACACACCAACGAACAGAATTCTAGAGTCATTGTAGTGGGAAGTGGGCCCGCAGGACTTTTTGCAGCTTTAAAGCTTCTTGAAGAAGGTCTAAAACCTATTGTCTTAGAACGCGGAAAAGAGGTAAGAGCCAGGCGCCGAGATTTAGCAAAAATCAACAAAGAGCATTTGGTAAATCCAGAATCCAACTACTGTTTTGGAGAAGGGGGTGCTGGCACCTATTCAGACGGAAAGCTATACACCCGTTCTGGTCATAAAAAAGCCATTAAAGAAGTGCTGGAAATTTTTGTTGATCATGGTGCAAGTGAAGATATCCTCGTGGATGCACATCCTCATATCGGTACTAATAAACTACCTGATATTATCACGAAGATGCGAGAAACGATTTTGAATTTTGGTGGAGAAATACATTTTAACACTAAACTGACTGACTTTATCATAGATAAAAATCGACTTGTAGGCGTGGAAGTTAACCAAAACCAAAATATCTATGCAGAGGCTTGTATTCTAGCCACTGGACATTCCGCAAGGGATATATTTTATCTACTTCATAACCGAAACATAAAGATAGAATTCAAAACCTTTGCTATGGGAGTTCGTGTAGAGCATCCCCAATCCTTGATAGATCAAATTCAATATAAAACACCAGAACGAGGCGATTATCTACCACCTTCAGCTTATAGTTTAGTAGAGCAAGTAGATGATAAAGGAGTGTATTCCTTTTGTATGTGTCCTGGAGGCATAATCGCCCCGTGTGCTACTTCCCCGGGAGAAGTAGTCACCAATGGGTGGTCACCCTCCAAGAGAAATAATCCTTATGCCAATTCCGGGATTGTAGTAACTGTTGATAACGAGCAATTGGAAGATTATCAAAAATATGGACCATTAAAAGGTTTGAAATTTCAAGAAGATATTGAGAAAAAATGCTGGACATTAGCTGGTGAATCTCAAAATGTTCCAGCACAACGACTTCAGGATTTTATAAAAAAGAGAAAATCTGACTCCATCCCCAAAAATTCTTATCAACCTGGAACAACTTCAGTAGAAATGGATGCTATTTTTCCTGAAACCATAACAAAAAGACTTCGACAAGGTTTTATAAAGTTTTCTCAAAAAATGAAAGGCTTTGACCATCCTGATGCTGTTATTTTAGCTCCAGAGTCTAGAACGTCTTCTCCTGTAAGAATTCCGAGAGATAACGATACTTTAGAACATCCTGACTTAAAAGGCTTTTACCCTTGTGGCGAAGGAGCAGGATACGCTGGGGGAATTGTTTCAGCTGCATTGGATGGCGAGCGTTGTGCCATTGCCATAGCAAAAGTATTGGTAGATTCTCCTCAAATTTCTAAATAAAAAACTGCCTATTTGAAGTAAATAGGCAGTAACAAACTAAAACTAAAAATAAATTAATCAGCTTGATATATCTCTAAAACCCTAGCTGAAGGATCTTTAACATCCCCACACCATTTAGGCAACCACTGATATGGAGTTAGTTGAAAGTGTGATTTATAATAATATTCAAACGTTTTGAGATAGTAATACGCTTCTTTTGTTGCGGGTTCAGGAGAATATTTAAACTTTTCAGTTTGAAATTCTTCGTCAGAAACTAAAGTATTGACGTGCTCTTGAATAATAGCACTCCAAGATTTTTGCTTACTACTCACGCTATCTGAAAACCCGTTTTTACGACGCCATAGTACTTCCTCTGGAATTAAGTTTTCCTTTTCAAAAGCTTTTCTAATCAGGTACTTTTCAATTTTTTGGTCAGAAAACATTCTGCTTTCAGGAGGAATAGACATGAAGAATTTCACAAAAGCTTTGTCTGCAAAGGGAACTCTTGCTTCTAGTCCTGCGTTTGAAATTGACCTATCCGCTCTCTTCATATCAAAAAACTGAATATCCTTGAGCAATCTAATAGATTCTTGTTGGAAACTCTCTTTGTCTGGTGCATTTTGAAAATACAGATAGGATCCAAATTCATCTGCAGTTTCTCCAGAGAACAAGACTTTTACATCGGAGTGGTCTCTTACGTATTTGGCGACGAGTTGGTGACCTACCGAAGCGCGTATAGTAGTGACATCATAACTTCCTAACATATAAACGGTATGTTCTAGTTCGTCTAAGAAATCTTGTTCTGTGCAAACGATGCTATGGTGTTTACTTCCTATATGATCTGCTACTTTTTGGGCTGCAGAAATATCTGGACTTCCTTCTAATCCAATAGAAAACGTTTCCAATTGTTTCCCTTTTTCTTTTAATTTTCTTGCCAGTATTCCTGCAACAAGGCTACTGTCCAAACCTCCGCTTAATAAGCAGCCTAAAGGTCTTTCACTCATCATCCGTTTTTCAACAGATTGAGTTAATAATTCATTGATTTTTTTACAGTACTCCTCCTCAGTGAGATCTGTAGTGTCATAATCATGAAAAAAGTAAGGTATCACTTTATCCGTATAGGAATTCCAATAATGACCTGGAGGAAATTGGTTTAGTTCTTTTGTAAAGCTAATAGCTTTGCTTTCTGACGAAAAATATATTTCAGAATCGTCATACCCCATATACATGCCTCTCACACCTAAATGATCTCTTGCAGCAATATACAAATCCTTGGATTCGTCGTAAAGAACAAAAGCAAACTCCCCATCTATTTCTAGAAGCATTTTTTCTTCACCTATTAATTGATATAAATCAATAAGAATTTCACAATCTGACCCTGTCTCTAACTTAATATCATATTTATCTGCTAATTCTAAATAATTAAATATCTCTGCGTTGGCCACTAGCCAAACGCCATTTTTATACATCGGTTGGTTTCCCATTGGTGTTAAGCCATTTATGGCTAAACGGTGAAAACCAAAATAGGTGTTTTTTTTAATAGTTTTAAAGTCTGAGGAGTCTGGTCCACGGTGTTTGATTTTCATGAACTCATCCACTAAAAATTGACTGGATTTTGCACTTTCGATGGCTACAAATATTCCACACATAACAGATTTTATTTAATTAATATAAAGCAAATAAGAGATAATACTTAATATAAAACAATATAAAAGCTATAATTATTAAAAATAAGTTTTAATTTAGCTTATTACTAAAAAATATAAAGATGATAGATGTAACTGATAGGAAAATCTTAAATATATTAAGTAAGGACGCTAAGGCCTCTCTTAAGCTAATTGGAAACGAATGCAACATGAGTGCTACAGCAGTTCATCTTCGGGTGAAAAAACTGGAGGAACAAAAGATTATTACTGGTTCGAAGAGTGTTATAGATACTTATTTATTGGGCTATCAAACTCAAAGTTTTATCGGTATTTACTTCAATAAAGCCAATATTTACAGGAAAGTAAGTCACGCCTTATATGAAATTGATGAAGTAGTAGAATGCAATTATACAACGGGGAACTTTTCGCTATTAGTCAAAGTAATATGTAGAGACAATAAGCACCTCACCGAAGTTTTAAGCAACAAGATTCAAACAATAGATGGTGTCGCTAGAACTGAAACCTTTATTTGTTTGGAGCAGACGTTCTCTAGGGAAATTGATTTATAATTAAAGCTTTAGAAGTATTTAGAAAGTAATTTTACTACTCTTCAGAAATAGATGAAACCTCATCTAAAGTGACTTGAGAAAGATCTCTGTCTTCATTACCAAAGCTGTTCATTATATAATTCATAACATCGGCAACTTCTCTATCGGTAAGCCCCATGGAGGTCATATTGTTATTGTACGTCTTTCCATTAACTTCTATTTCACCATTAAGTCCGTATTTGACGGACTTAATGCTTTCCATTCTTTTTTCTGCTAACCAATTTGAATTTGCTAAAGGTGGATATATCCCTTCAACGCCCTCTCCTTCAGATAAGTGGCAACGCATGCAAAAGCCTGAATACACCCCTTGACCATCTTTGATGCTTTGTTTTAGATCTTTTTCCTGAGTAATAGGGAAATAGCCAGAAGAATTTTCAGATTCAAATTCAAGTCCAGTGTTATATGAATTATAGGCGATAAAGAATAGTACAAACAGATATTTCATACTTAAGATTTAGGAAGCATTTTAACGACACCAACTCCTTCTATACCAACATAAATAAAACCATCTGTGCCTTGTTTTACACTTCTCACTCGACCAACTTTATTTAAAAGTTTTTCTCTTTTCTGAACCCCATTCTCATTGATAACTAAATGTTCTAAGTATTGAAACTTGAGTGAGCCGGCTAGGATATTACCTTTCAATTCTGGATATTTATCTGAAGTGACAAAGGTCATTCCACTAGGAGCAATGGAAGGAACCCAATAATAAAATGGCTGTTCCATACCTGGTTGCGAAGTTTGGTCTGTAAACTCGGTCCCGTTATAATTGATTCCATAACTGATCACAGGCCAACCATAATTCGCTCCTTTTTTGATGATATTGATCTCATCTCCACCTCTTGGTCCGTGTTCATGAACCCATATTTCACCAGACTCTGGATGTATTTCCATACCCTGAGGGTTTCTGTGACCATAAGAGTAAATAGCTTTTTTGGCATTTCCGTCGGTATAAAAGGGATTATCCTCAGGAACAGAACCATCATCGTTAAATCTATAGATTTTACCTGCATCTCTACTGATGTCTTGAGGATTTACTTCTCTCTCTCCTCTATCTCCAATAGACATGTATAAGTACCCATCCTTATCAAACTCCAATCGGCTACCAAAATGCTGGCCTTTTGTTGTGTTTGGTGATGCTTTATAAAGGGTCTCCATATTAGAGAGCTTTCCATCAATAAAGTCAGCTTTTACAAGTGCTGTATGGCCTCCATCTTCATCACCTTGGGTAGATGCATGTGTAAAATATATCCAAGGCTTTTGTGGATAATCTGGGTGGATTTTGACGTCCATTAATCCACCTTGCCCTCTGTTATATACATTTGGCACATCGGCAACTTTAGTGGTTGTTCCGTTTTTGTGATAAAAAATTTGGCCCTCTTTTGAAGTTGCTAAAAAGCTTCCATCTTCAAAAAAATCTAGTCCCCACGGTATTTCAATATTGTCAATAATAACTTCGTGAGAGTAGTCTTCTTCCAAAGTATCAATCGTATTATCGTTCTGAGCGCAAGCCATAAAGCTAATACTCAACAATCCAAGAGTCAATGCCTTTATATTCATCATTTAAAATTTTAAATCGAATTTCGAAAATAGATCTCTATTTCACACTTAATTAGGAAAAATTTATTGTTTTGCTTCTAGGTTTTCAATTTTTGTTTGAAGCTCATTGATCGTTTTTTCTTGATCATCAATTATCCGTTTGCTATTCATATATAAAAAAACCGCAATGAGTGCGGATAGCACAAAAAGATATAAGTAGATATTTTTAGCCATTATACTTCAATTTTTAAGTTATCGTATGCCAGAAAAACACCTTCTGGTAATTCATTTTGAACATCATCATGAAATCCCATATGGTGACTTATATGGGTGAAGTAAGCTCTTTCAGGTTTCAAATAATCAACCACATCCAAAGCTTGATTCAAATTTAAGTGGGATCTGTGTTCCTCTTTTCTTAAAGCATTCAACACTAAAGTTTTTACACCTTTAAGTTTTTCTAATTCTTTATCTGGAATGATCTTGGCGTCTGTCACATAAGCGAAATCACCAACTCTAAACCCATAGACTTGAAGTTCTGGGTGGTAAACATTCATAGGAATAACTTCTTTATTTCCTATTAAAAAGGGCAAATCATCAATAATCGTGGTGTCTAAAGTTGGTGCACCAGGGTATTTGTTTTCGGTTTCGAATACATATTGAAACCTTTGTTTTAAACTCTCTAGAACTCTTTTATGAGAATAAATTGAAATATTTCCTTGCCTAAAATAAAAGGGTCTTATGTCATCAAGACCTATAACGTGGTCGTTATGTTCGTGAGTAAATAAAATACCGTCTATTTTTTGCACATTATTGACCAGCATTTGTTGCCTAAAGTCTGGCCCACAGTCTATTACATAAGAAAAATCTTCCCATTCTAGAAGCACTGAAACCCTTAAGCGCTTGTCTTTTGGGTTTTTACTTAAACACACTGGATGATCACTACCTATTATAGGAACTCCCTGAGAAGTTCCCGTCCCTAAAAATGTTACCTTCAAAACGTTATTTTTCATACAAAACTATAGTTTTTTTTTCTTAAGATAAGAGTATTACCTACTTTTGTTGTGAGTTTAAAAACTGTTTAAGACTTCATAAAACTTCAGCTTATGTCTATTACAATAATGGGTGACAAAGACTTTGAAAGTGCACTTTCCATCAAAGACAAATCATTAAGAATAAATCTCAACGAAAATATTTACGGAACTTTTGCTGAAATTGGTGCTGGCCAAGAAACCGTAAGGAATTTTTTTCGTGCTGGAGGCTCGTCAGGAACCATAGCAAAGACCATGAGCGCCTACGATAAGGATTTTAGCGATGCTATCTATGGTATTGAAGTAGATAGACGCTACGTGACAGAAAGCAGACTTCAAAAGATGCTAGATCATGAGACTAATCTGATTGAAGAACGAATTCACAGAAGCAAACACCCTAATAAATTATTTTTCACCTACGCGAATACAGTTGCTACAATAGATTTTGCAAAGCGCTATAAAGGTCATGGGTGGGTTGGAATTAAATACCAATTGAAGCCTAAATCTGAATATAACAAAATAGCGTTGCACATTCGTTTTAAAGAAAACGACGCTAGATTACAGCAAAACACACTGGGAACTTTAGGAACGAATCTCATATATGCAGCTTACTATGCCCATAATAATCCCAAACAAATCCTTAATGAACTTTATGACCACTTACATAAAGATCAGATAGAAATTGATACTATAAATTTTTCAGGACCTGTTTTCAAAGAAGTGGATAATAGGTTAATGAGTTTACAATTGGTAAAAAATGGTATGACAGAAGCGGTTATGTTTGCGCCAGATGGTAATAATATATTACCCGCTAAAGCATTATATAAAAAAAATATCTTAGCCCTAAGAGGCAGCTTTAGGCCTGTAACTAAAGTGAATATGGATATTTATGATACCGCTTTGGAACTTTTTGAAAAGGAAAAGAAAGTTAAAAAAGAAAATATCCAAGCTGTATTTGAAATTACCTTATCCAACTTGAGATCTGAAGGAGAGATAAACGAAGAGGACTTTATGGATAGAGCGAAACTCCTTTGCTCACTAGGCCATACAGTTATGATTTCAAACTTTCAAGAGTATTATAAACTTGTAGAATACTTTTCTAACTATACCAAAGAAAGAATGGGGCTTGCTATGGGTGTAAATAACCTTATCGATGTTTTTGATGAAAAGTATTACAGGCACTTAAGCGGAGGAATCCTTGAAGCTTTTGGCAAGTTGTTTTTTAAAGATTTGAGGGTTTATTTATATCCTTATAAAGATCCAAATACAGAAAAAGTGACTAATAGTGACAACTTAAAAGTTCATCCTCGTATGAAAGAGCTATATAAATTCTTTAAGCATAACGGAAGAGTTGTTGATATTGAAAATTATGACAAAGATATTTTAAGTATATTTTCTAGGGATATTCTCCAGAAAATCTCAAACGGTGAAAATGGTTGGCAGGAAGCTTTACCTGAAAAAACCGCTAAAATGATCGAAGAACAACAGCTATTTCAAAGAGAATATAAGAAGACTTCTGAGAAAGTAGGCTTTTAAAATCTTTTTTGAATTCTATATTACAGGCTGCTTAGGTAAACCTAAGCAGCTTTTTTCTTAAGTATTTTTCCAAAAGTATGGGGTGAACAATATCAAAACTGTAAATAATTCTAATCTTCCAATTAACATCAAAAAGGAGCTCCAATATTTACCAAATACAGAAAGGGAAGCGTAATTATCTACTGGACTAAGTTCTCCAAAGGCTGGCCCAACGTTTCCTAAAGAGGATGCAGAAGCTCCTAAAGCAGTTTCAAAATCTAGTCCAGTTCCTGCAAAAACTGCAGCACCTATGATGAAAGAAAGAGAATATAAAATAAAGAATCCCAAAATATTATAAACGATTTTTTGATCTACAGAGGAACCTTTATACCTTACAGGAAGAATAGCGTTAGGGTGAAGCATCCTTCTAAATTCTTGAAATCCATTTTTGATCATAATGAGGTGTCTTATCACCTTTATACCACCTGAAGTTGACCCTGCAGACCCTCCGAGAAAAAACAAACCAAAGAATAAAACCGTGAGTAAAGGTGTCCATAAGGTGTAATCTGCCGAGACAAATCCTGTTGTTGTTATTATAGCGAGTACCTGAAATAGGCCATGACGTAGAGCACTTTCAATTTCTCCAAATACCATCGGGTATTCTATACTCGCAATACTTGGATCTGAGAAATAATAGATCGATAGTGAAGTAATTGCAGTAGCCCCTATAATAAATAACAAATACCATTTGAACTCTTCATTATGAAGAACATTAGATATTTTGCCTTTAAACGCATAATAGCTTACCACAAAATTGGTCCCTGCCAAAAACATAAAAAATATAACAATGTATTGTATAGATGGATTATCGTTCCAATAGGCTAGACTAGCGTTTTTTGTTGAAAATCCTCCTGTAGAAAGAGTACTTAGGGCATGATTGGAAGCATCGAACCATGTCATACCGGCAACTTTTAGCAGAATTGTTTCTGAGAGGGTATATCCAAAATAAATAAGCCATAAACGTTTAGCTGTATCTGCTATTTTAGGTTTGACTTTGTCAGCACTAGGGCCTGGAGATTCTGCAGAAAACAATTGCATCCCTCCTATTCCAAACAAAGGTAATATGGCTACAGCAAGAACGATAATACCCATACCCCCAATCCAATGTGTAAGGCTTCTCCAAAGTAAAATACCTTCTGGCAATGCCTCAATATCGTTTACAATCGAAGCTCCTGTAGTCGTATACCCCGACATCGTTTCAAAAAAGATATTTTCAATCCCTTGTATTTCTCCAGACAAAGCATAAGGCAGCATTCCACTTAACACCATAAAAAGCCAACCCAAACTCACAATTAAATACCCCTCTCTTTGGGAGATATCTTTCTCGTGATTTTTAGTAAAAAACATCGCCAATAGGCCAATAAATATTGAAATAATAGCTGAGACCGCTATAGAAAAGGCTGCAGACTCCTGAGAAAACCAGCTATAAATAGCGGGTATAAGCATAAAGCCCCCGTTGAAAACAAGGAGCACGCCCATGATGTGAGCAACTATTTTAAGATTCAAATTCGACACATTAGCAAAATAAATTCTCTACACTTTTTATGGACTTAGGAAGTGTACACACAACGATCCTATCTCCTTCTCTAATTTTAAAATCTCCAAGAGCAATTATTCCTTTGCCGTCTCTTATCACTCCACCAACGACAGCTGTTCGAGGGAAGTCGATATCAACGATTTTACTGTTAGTCACTTTTGAATTTGCTTTTACAACAAACTCAAGTAATTCAGCATTCATATTGTTGAGTTTTGTCATAGCAATAACATCTCCTTTTCGCAAATATCTAAATATACTATTGGCGGCCAATAGTTTTTTGTTAACTAAGGAGTGAATCCCTATTGAATGGCTCAATTGGAAATAATCCATATTTTCAACAAGCGCTATGGTTTTTCTTACGCCTTTAGAGTTGGCTACCAAGCAAGTGATAATGTTTGTTTCGGAATCCTCAGTCACAGCAATGAAAGCATCCATTTTACTGATGTTTTCCTCTTTTAAGATTTCAACATTTCTACCATCGGCATTAATTACCAATGCATCTGGTAAAATATTAGCAAGGTGAGTCGCTTTCTTATGATCTTTCTCAATCATTTTAACTGAAAAGTTCTTTTTGCAAAGTTTTTTGGCGAGTGTTCTACCGATATTACTACCGCCCAAAATCATCACTTTTTTTATAGATCGCTTTTCTGCTCCAGTAAGTTTGTATAATTCTTCAACTCCTTCAGAATCTGTAATAAAATAAACCCTATCCCCTCTTTTAAAAATAGTATCTCCCCGAGGTATAATGGTGAGCTGAGTCCCATAACGTTGTAGGGCTATGGGCACAAAGTGTAAACCTGGGAAAATATCTGCTGCCTCTTCTACCGTATTCCCTATAAATGGTGCCTTAGACCTCAAAGTAAGCCCCATCATAGTAAGGGCACCATCATCAAATTTGAAAGTATCTGTAAAAGCAGATTGATTTAGGAGCATTTCCACTTCTTTTGCTGCAAGGGCTTCAGGGGAAATCATTTCATCAATCCCTAAAGCCTTCATGTCTATAACTTTATCACTTTCCAATTGATGAAAGTCCAATAGTTCTTGGTTAGAAACTCTAGCGACAGTTCTTCCAGCTCCCATCTGTTTAGCAAAAACACAAACCGAAATATTTATAGACTGGTTGGAGGTGACAGCAATGACCATATCTGAATGAACAACATCTGCTTCTTTTAATGAACTTGGAAGAGTCGCATCACCAATAAGGGTTTTAATATCTAAATGTTTATTGGCATACTCTAATCTATCTTCATCAATATCTAAAAGAGTAATAGCGTGGGATTCGTACGAGAAAAGTTTGGCAAGATGAAAACCAACTTCTCCAGCACCAGCAATAATTATTTTCATAAGTACAAAATTAAGGTAAAATTTTAAAAAAGTACTATTAACAGCTTATATATTGGACAAAGGTATTCTTTAGAAGATTGTATCTTCGCCAAAAATTATAAGCCATGAGTAAGGACGTAAAGCCCTACAAAGATTCTGAGGTAGAAAAGAAAAAACAAGTCGAACAGATGTTTGATAATATTTCAGGAAATTACGACAGTTTAAACCGTGTCATCTCTTTCGGTATAGACCTCAAGTGGAGAAGAAAGGTCATAGAGATGGTAAAAAAAACCAATCCTAAATACATCTTGGATGTCGCCACTGGTACTGGAGATTTAGCTATTGCCATGGCAGATTCTGATGCTGAAAAAATTATTGGATTGGATATTTCTGCTGGTATGCTTCAAGTTGGGAAAGATAAAATTCAGAAAAAAGAGTTGAACAAACGCATTGAAATGGTTCAAGCAGATTCGGAAAATTTACCCTATCCAGATCACACTTTCGATGCTATTACAGTTGCATTTGGTGTTCGTAATTTTGAAAATTTAGAAAAAGGCTTATCAGAAATTTATCGGGTACTTTCGCCTGGAGGCATCTTTGTCGTCCTAGAAACCTCAATTCCCACCAAATTTCCTTTTAAACAAGGATATCGAGTCTACTCTAATTACATACTGCCTATCATTGGAAAACTTTTTTCTAAAGACAAAAGTGCTTATCAATATTTAAGTGAAAGCGCCTCTGTTTTTCCTTATGGAGAAAAGTTCAACAATATTTTAAGGAAAACTGGGTTTACAGAGGTAGAAAACCTTCCACAAACATTTGGTGTTTCTACGATTTATTCTGCAACAAAAAAGTGATTATGAGGCTTATTTTTCTACTGGTATTTTTATTGGGATTTAACTTTGCAAATGCTCAACTTTTCGGTGAAGAAAAAATTCTTAATAAGGAGAATATTGATAAAGAAAGATGGTCTTGGGGCTATTTCCTTGGATTTAATATGTACGATTTCCAAATTAAATATAAAGATCAAGGAGAAGATATCGCAGTTGAAAAAAGTCCTAGTTTTAGTGTGGGGTTAATTGGAAACTTAAGGATTAATGACTACCTAGATTTAAGACTAGAACCAGGTGTTGTATTTGCCAATAGAAATTTGAATTTTCCCAATTTCGTAAACCAAGGTGATAGCTTTAGGGAGGTACAATCTTCTTACATTCACATCCCTTTACTTTTGAAATTTTCGGCAAAGCGTATCAATAACTTTAAACCTTTTGTTATTGGAGGGGCTTCGATATCTCATAATTTATCCAGTAATGAAGACAATCCACAGGATAATTCTGCTGGTCAATTTCGTCTAAAAACTCAAAATTATTATTATGAAGTAGGTTTTGGAATAGATTTTTATTTTGACTATTTCAAATTCACCCCCTCCATTAGAGGTGTTTTCGGAATGGGCGATGAGCTAGTTAGAGACGAAGATATAAATAGTCCTTGGACAGCTAATATTGAATCTTTAAAAACCAGAGGGATTTTTATCAACTTTACGTTTCAATAACTTATCGACGTTTGAATTCACTAAGCAAAATGGCTCCCGCCATAGCTACATTAAGACTTTCTGCACCTTTTACGACACCATAACTAGGAATGGAGATCTTAGCATCCAGTTCTGACTTAATTTCTGAACTAATCCCGTTAGCTTCATTTCCTAAAACTATAATCGCGTTTTTAGTTTTTAATGAAGCTTCGTGAATATTTTCACCATCCATAAAGGCTCCGTATTTAAAACTTGAAGTGCTGGATAAATAAGACTTTAAGTCTGTATAAACCACATTAACCCTTGTTAAAGACCCCATAGTGGCTTGAACTACTTTAGGGTTAAAGCAATCTACGGTATCCAAAGAGCAAAGCAACTGCTCTACTCCAAACCAATCGCACATTCTAATTATAGTTCCCAAATTTCCAGGATCCCTAATGCTATCTAAGGCAAGACTCAGCTCTACTTTTTCATCGGGAACAGAGGATTTAGGCATCTCAAAAACAGCCAATGCAGTTTGAGCTGTTTTAAGATTTGAAATTCGCTGTAGGTCTTTTTCTGAAATGATATGACTTTCACCTTCTTCAATATGAAAAATATCGGCTATTGAATATAATGCATTAAGTCTGAAGGGACTTTTTAGAAATTCTTTGATTACTTTTACACCTTCAGCCACAAAAAGACCGTTTTCTACTCGGTGTTTTTTTTTATTTAAACTTTTTATGAGTTTAATTTGATTTTTACTAAGCATTTAGAATTACATTTTTGAAAACAAGAAACACTTGAACTACAGACTCGCAAAACTACCATTAATTCTTTTAATAGTGGTCCTATTTTTTTCTTGTGATGTAACTAGAAAGCTTAAGAGTGATGAGTTTTTAATCACACAGCAATCTATCTACAGCAAAGATTCCACAGTCATAAAAAGAGAGCTTTACAATCAATTATCTCAACAAGTCAATACCAAACTTCTAGGCTTTCCTCTTAAACTTCATATTTATAATTTAGGTCAACGCAATCCAGAGAAGCGATTTATAAATTGGGTAAATAAGAAAGACAAAAGATCGGATAGGTTAGTTTCATTTTTATCAAAACGCCAAGTAATTCAATTGAAAAAATATTGGATCAATATCAATAATTCTATTAAAAAAACAGGAGAAGCCCCTACTCTTTTCGATAAGACTAAAACTGAAAACTCACTTAAAAAATTACAATCTTGGTATTGGAACAACGGTTGGTTTAATGCAAAGGCAGAATATTCGATTAAGACAGACTCTATTCAACAAACCGTTGAAATCGATTACACCGTGGATCCTGGCAACTTATACCTTATCGACTCGATTTCGGAAAACATTGCATCTCCTGCAGCAGACTCTTTATATCAAATTATCAAAAAAAACTCGAAAGTTAAAGTAGGACAACCTTATAACACCAATCAGTTTAATATCGACAGAGATCGAATCAATACCTATTTCAGAAATCATGGACTATATCATTTTGAGAAGGAGTTTATTAGCTACTATGCCGATACTATTAATAATAACAAAAAGATAAATCTCGAATTAAACATATCCAATCGCAGTATTGACGTGAGAGATACCGTTGCATCCATTCCTTTTAAGGTACATAAGATTAGTGAAGTCAACGTCTTTTCAGATTATGACGGAACATCCAAAAAGATAGAAGATTCATTGCAATTAAAAGGCTTAAATATTTTCAGTTTCGGGAACCTAAAGCTCAAGCCTCTAGTCTTGTCTGACTTCATTTTTATAAAAAAAGATAGTGTTTATAGAGATGTTGACAGAACAAGAACAAACAATAGAATTTCTGAAACTCGAATTTTCAAATACCCAAACATACTTTACCAAGAGGACCCAAGAGATTCTACCGGCACAGATCTAATAGCCAATATTCTTTTAACTCCAAAGGATAGGTTTTCAACCAATTTTAGTGTGGACGTAAGCCAAAGTAATATTCAAGAATTTGGTGTTGGTTTTAACACCTCCATTTTATCAAGAAATATTTTTAGGGGCGCAGAAACTTTAGAGCTTTCGGGAAGAGGAAATTTTGGGGCGTCCCGAGACTTAGCAAATTCTGAGGATCAATTTCTGGACATTCTAGAGTATGGAGCAGATTTAAGGCTGAATTTTCCTAGAATTATCTTCCCTTTCTCGACTCAAAGCATCATCAACAACAGGATGTCTCCATTTACGTCGGCAAGTGTTGGGTTTAGCACGCAAGAAAACATCGGTTTAGATCGAAGAAATCTGAATGCCACTTTTGGCTATCGCTGGAAACCTAAAGACAGAAGGTCTTATCAATTCGATTTAATGAATATTCAATTTGTTAATAATTTAAATGTTGATAACTTTTTCAACGTCTTCAGAAATTCCTATACAGAGTTAAATGAAATAGCAATAAACAATATTGAGCAGGTGAATCCAGAATTTCTTGTTGGAAATAATGAGGGCGATTTTAACCTGATTATTCCTCAGGGTGCTGAAGGCTTTATCAATTCTATTAATAACGGAACAACCAGCCTAAATGCAGAAGAGCAACAAATAGCGAATTCATTGATAGAGAGAAAAGAACGACTTACAGAAAATAACCTTATTATCGCTTCCAATTTTGTGTACGACTACAGTTCAAGACAGAACATTTATGATGAAAACTTTTCACAATTTAGAGGTAAGGTAGAATGGGCTGGGAGCCTCTTGTCTGCTTTAGCCAATCCCTTAGGTTTAGAACAAACTGAGGCTGGAAATTACCGATTATTTGGCGTTCAATTTTCTCAGTATGTCAAAACTGAGCTTAACTACATAAAGCATTGGGATTTGGGCAACCAACGCGTTATTGCAACAAGAGCTTATGGAGGTATTGCCATTCCTTTTGGAAACGCAAACTCTATTCCTTTTCCTAGAAGTTTTTTTGGAGGTGGCCCCAATGACAACAGAGGATGGAGACCTTACGATCTTGGACCAGGAAGCACCAATGCTGTGAATGATTTTAATGAGGCTAATTTTAAATTATCCTTTAATGCAGAATATAGGTTTAATCTTTTTGGCTCACTAAACAGTGCTTTGTTTATAGATGCAGGTAATATTTGGAATGTATTAGATAATGTAGAAGATCCAGCAGCAAGGTTTGATGGGTTGAAAGATCTTAGTGAGTTGTCCATCGCTTCTGGTTTTGGATTAAGATATGATATTGATTTTTTCGTGATCCGGATGGATCTTGGTTTTAAAACCTATAATCCTGGTAGTGAAGGGTCTAAATGGTTTAAAGATTATAATTTTAGCAACGTGATTTTTAACTTTGGGATCAATTATCCATTCTAGAAGATTATTATTTCTTAATTTTACGCTTTAACTTTTAAAACATAGACTATGAGTCATAACATAAAACCAGGCGTTGCCACTGGAAAAGAAGTTCAAGAGATTTTCCAACACGCAAAAGAAAACAACTATGCCTTACCCGCAGTAAATGTTGTAGGATCCAATACAATTAATGCAGTTTTGGAAACTGCTGCAAAACTAAACTCGCCAGTTATTCTTCAATTTTCAAATGGAGGGGCACAGTTTAACGCTGGCAAAGGTTTGAGCAATGACAACGAACTTGCAGCCATCAAAGGAGCTGCTACTGGCGCAAAACATGTGCATGACTTAGCAGAAGCTTATGGCGCAACCGTCATCTTACATACAGACCACTGTGCTAAAAAATTGTTGCCATGGATCGACGGTTTGTTGGATGAAGGTGAAAAGTTTTTTAAAGTTCACGGTAAACCACTTTATAGTTCTCATATGATTGACCTGTCCGAAGAGCCTCTAGAAGAGAACATAGAGATCTGTAAGACATACTTAGAGAGAATGAAAAAAATGGGAATGACTTTAGAGATCGAACTTGGAGTAACAGGTGGTGAAGAAGATGGCGTAGACAATACAGATATAGATTCTTCTAAGCTTTACACCCAGCCTGAAGAAGTGGCGTATGCTTACGAAGAGTTAAGTAAAGTATCCGATCAATTTACAATCGCTGCAGCTTTCGGAAATGTACATGGTGTCTATAAGCCAGGTAATGTCAAATTAACCCCAAAGATTCTTAAAAATTCTCAAGAATACGTTTCTAAAAAATACAATGTCGAAGAAAATCATATCGATTTCGTCTTCCATGGAGGAAGCGGTTCTACAGTAGAAGAGATAAAGGAGGCCATTGGATACGGGGTCATCAAAATGAACATAGATACAGATCTTCAATACGCGTTTGCAGAAGGCATAAGAGATTACATGAGAGATAATGCTGACTATGTTTCTACTCAAATCGGAAATCCTGAAGGAGGCGATGTTCCAAACAAAAAATATTACGATCCAAGAAAGTGGCTTAGAGAAGGTGAGAACACATTTATAGCCAGATTAAAGAAAGCTTTCGAGGATTTAAACAACGTCAACACGTTATAACAGTTATATAAAAAAAGATATGGCAGCTTGGTTTAAAAGAAAGAAAAAAGGAATACAAACCGCTACCGAAGACAAGAAAGATGTTCCCAAAGGTCTTTGGTATAAATCTCCTACAGGTAAAATTATCGATGCAGAACAACTAGCAAAAAACTTTTATGTGAGTCCAGAAGATGGTTATCACGTTAGAATTGGTTCTGCTGAATATTTTGACATTTTGTTCGATAATGGAAAATTTGAAGAACTAGATGAAAAACTCAAGTCGAAAGATCCCTTAAAGTTTGAGGATACCAAAAAATATAAAGACAGACTCAAAGAAGTTCAAGATAAAACCCAATTGAATGATGCCATTAGAACAGGTATTGGGAAATCTAAAGGGAAAGAGGTCGTCATTGCAGCAATGGATTTTAAGTTTATCGGTGGCTCTATGGGTTCCGTAGTTGGTGAGAAAATCGCTAGAGCTGTAGATCATGCTATTGCTCATAAGTGTCCCTTGATTATCATCTCAAAATCTGGAGGAGCAAGAATGATGGAAGCGGCCTTATCCTTAATGCAGTTGGCCAAAACATCTATAAAGCTGACACAACTTGCTAACGCAAAATTACCGTATATATCTCTTTGCACAGATCCTACTACAGGCGGAACCACAGCTTCTTTTGCTATGCTAGGAGACATTAATATATCAGAACCGGGGGCCTTAATAGGTTTTGCAGGACCTAGAGTTGTAAAAGATACTACGGGTAAAGACCTGCCAAAAGGTTTTCAATCTTCAGAATTTTTAAAAGAACATGGGTTTTTAGATTTCATTTCACACAGAAAAGAATTGAAAAATAAAATTAACTTATACTTGGATCTGATCTTGAATCAACCCGTAAGAGCTTAATTTTTATAAATTTAATATTCAATTTCAATTTAAAAGCATACTTTTGCACAATTGAATAGAAAACCTATTCTAGCATAAAAATTATTGAAACAATATTGGCATGTACTTAACATTAGAAGAAAAAGGCAAATTATTTGCTAAACACGGTAAAGACGAGAAAGATTCTGGTTCTGCCGAAGGTCAAATCGCATTGATGACCAGGAGAATTGAATACATCTCTCAACACCTCAAAACAAACAGAAAAGACTATAATTCTGAACGTTCTCTAGTAAAGCTTGTAGGTAAAAGAAGAAACCTATTGGATTATCTGATGAAGAAAGATATCCTGAGATATAGAGCTATTGTAAAAGATTTAGGATTAAGAAAATAAATTTAAAGGGGCAACATTGCCCCTTTTTTAGTTTAAAAGCGTTCCTTAGAACGACTTCCATTGGTTTATACGATTCTTCTAAACAACAACACAACAACTATTTTTAAGAAAATGTATAACCTTTAAAATCATTAGTTTATGATTCCAAAAACATTTAGTGAAATTATCGATCTCGGCGATGGTAGAGAAATCAAACTTGAGACTGGTAAATTAGCAAAACAAGCACACGGTTCTGTAGTCGTACAAATGGGTGACACTATGTTACTTTGTACAGTAGTGTCGTCTTACAAAGAAAGTAAAATGGATTTCTTTCCATTAACTGTAGACTACAGAGAAAAATTTGCAGCAGCAGGTCGTTATCCTGGAGGTTTCTTCAAAAGAGAAGCAAGACCAAGTGATGGTGAAGTATTAACAATGAGAATTGTAGATAGAGTTTTACGTCCACTTTTCCCTTCAGATTACAGAACTGAAACACAAGTTATGATTCAGCTTATGTCTCATGATGAAGATGTAATGCCAGACGCTTTAGCAGGCCTTGCAGCTTCTGCAGCCATACAACTTTCAGATATTCCTTTTGAAACAGCTATTTCTGAAGCTAGAGTTGCAAGAATAAATGGAGAATTCGTTATTAATCCAAGCCGAAGCCAGCTAAAAGAATCGGATATCGATATGATTATTGGTGCCTCTATGGATTCTGTGATGATGGTAGAAGGCGAAATGAAAGAGATTTCTGAAGAAGAAATGGCAGAAGCCATTCAGTTCGCTCACGAGCATATCAAAAAACAAGTGGAAGCGCAATTGCGCCTAGCAGAAGCTTTTGGTAAAAAACCCGTTAGAGAATATGCTGTAACTGAAGATAATGAAGATTTTGAAAAGAAAATTCATGATTTAGCCTACAATAAAATATATGAAATTGCTAAAGGTGGTCACAGCAAAAAAGATCGTGGAGAAGCTTTTTCTGCAGTAAAAGATGAAGCTATGGCTTTGTTTTCTGAAGAGGAATTAGAAGAAAACGAAAAGCTGATTAAGAAATACTATAGTAAAACTGAAAAAGCAGCAGTAAGAGAACTTACTCTAGCTGAAGGCTTACGTCTAGATGGAAGAAAAACAGACGAAATTAGACCTATCTGGTGTGAAGTTGACTATTTACCTTCCGTTCATGGTTCTGCTATATTTACTCGTGGAGAAACTCAAGCTTTAGCTACAGTAACTCTTGGGACTTCTAGAGAAGCCAGCACAATAGATATGCCAACTCACCAAGGTGAAGAGGCGTTCTATTTACATTATAACTTCCCTCCTTTTTGTACTGGTGAAGCTTACCCAATACGTGGGACTTCTAGACGAGAAATAGGTCATGGAAATCTTGCTCAAAGAGCCCTAAAAGGAATGATTCCTGAAAATAATCCTTACACAGTAAGAATTGTATCTGAAGTTTTAGAATCTAATGGATCCTCTTCTATGGCAACCGTTTGTGCGGGAACTATGGCCATGATGGATGCAGGAATAAAAATGAAAAAACCAGTTTCTGGAATAGCCATGGGATTAATTTCTGATGGAGATCGCCATGCTGTTCTTTCTGACATTTTAGGAGACGAAGATCACTTGGGTGATATGGATTTTAAAGTGACAGGGACTGCAGACGGCATCACTGCTTGCCAGATGGATATTAAAGTAAAAGGATTGCCTTACGAAATTTTGGTAAAAGCGTTACAACAAGCAAGAGCAGGTAGATTACATATTCTTGAGAAATTAACTGATACTATTTCAGAACCAAATGAGAATGTAAAAGCTCATGCTCCAAAAATTATTACTAGACGAATTCCAAATGAATTTATTGGTGCATTAATTGGACCTGGAGGTAAAGTTATTCAAGAATTACAAAAATCAACAGGAACAGAAATAGTTATAAATGAAGATCCTATTACTGAAGAGGGAATTGTTGAAATTCTTGGTACAAAACAAGAAGGTATAGACAAAGTCTTAGCTAAAATCGATTCTGTAACTTTCAAACCAGAGAAAGGGAGTGTTTATGAAGTCACTGTTGTTAAAGTTTTAGACTTTGGGGCAGTTGTAGAGTATAATGATGCCCCTGGAAATGAAGTTTTGTTACACATTTCAGAATTAGCTTGGGAGCGCACAGAAAATGTTGCAGATATTATGAAACTAGGTGACGTTTTAGATGTGAAATACTTTGGTGTAGATCCTAGAACTAAGAAACCTAAGGTTTCTAGAAAGGCACTTTTAGAAAAGCCTGAAAGACCTCAGAAAAATGAGGAAGACTCAAATAAATCTGAATAATTCAAATAAATTTCAAAAAACGGTTTAGATTACTCTAAGCCGTTTTTTTTGTTTACTGACAACATAGCATCACTGACATATTTTCAGAACTTATTAAGTTGTTTTGTTCAGTATATTGATGAAAAATAGCTTTTTTTCATAAAACATGTTTAATAATTCAAAATAAAATAATAAAATAGGTATTTTAGTAAATGTGCATGATCATTGCACTTTACGAGTAAATCATTTTTATTAATCATTAAAAAAATAAAATGAAAGTATTAGTAATTGGAGCGGGTAACATGGGATTAACTTACTCTGAAGGAATGGCAAAATCCCCTTTATTAAATAGAAAAAATCTGATGATTCATGACGTCTCAAGGGACTTATTGAACAAACTTAGCGAGGTGTCTTACTATGACACTTTCGATAATCTAGAAGATTGTTTACCCGACGCAGACGTCGTCTTTCTAGCAGTAAAGCCTTACCACAGTGAGGAATTGTTTGAAAGAATGAAACCAATGCTCAATGATCAACAAATCATTGTATCCTTAATGGCTGGCGTTACCATTGAAAACATTCAAAATGGACTCAATGTTAAAAAAGTAGTAAGGACTATGCCCAACTTACCTGCAAAGGTTGGTAAAGGGGTGACTTCTTATACTGAATCTAAGGAAGTCTCTAGAGTAGAGCTACTTATGATTAGAAACCTACTGGATACCACGGGTCAATCAATTCGTGTAAAAGATGAAGATTTCATCAATAAATCCACTGGTATTTCTGGTAGTGGACCAGCCTATATATTTTACTTTATGGCCTCAATGTTGGATGCCGCTAAGAAAATGGGATTTTCAGATCACGATTCTAAAATCTTGGTGAGCAATACCTTTGAAGGTGCAGTTCATTTATTTAATGAATCTGATTTATCTCCAGAAAAGTGGATGGATCGCGTTGCTTCTAAAGGGGGTACAACCAGAGCAGCACTAGACTCTATGGACGATAATAATGTAAAACAGCTTATTCAGGATGCAGCCTATGCAGCCTTTAACAGAGCAGTAGAACTTGGGGATGAGTAATTTAAACCTTAAAAATATGCATTCAAAACGTATAGTTGTAAAAGTTGGGACCAATGTCATGACCAACAGAAGTAATAGAATTGTAGGTCCAATTCTAAAAAACTTGGTGAGACAAATTGCTTATTTATATGAGCGCGATATCATTACAATTCTTGTATCTTCTGGATCTGCCATAGCAGGAAAAGAAGTCTTAGGCTCATGTTCTTCAACCGATAAATCTATTAGACGTCAAGTATATTCTTCTGTAGGGCAACCTAGAATGATGAGACATTATTACACGATGTTCCATGATTTCGGGATGCGTTGTGGGCAAGTATTAGCCACTAAAAGAGATTTCGCCCCCGGGAAATATCGAGAAAATATGATCAATTGTTACGAAGGCCTTTTAAAAGAAGGTATCATTCCAATTGCCAATGAAGATGATGCGACATCCCTTTCTATGTCGATGTTTTCAGACAATGATGAGTTGGCCAGTTTGGTTTCAGAATTGGTTAAGGCAGACATGTTAATTATGCTTACAGATATCGAGGGCCTTTATACAGGGCATCCAGATCATGAGGATTCTAAATTATTAAGACATGTGAGAGTCCACGATAATGTTGAAAAGTATGTTCAAGAAAATGAAAAAGGCGAAGGCGAAGGCCGAGGCGGAATGGAATCCAAGCTAAATATAGCTAAGATGACCGCTAGTAAGAATATTCCTACTTTCATAGCCAACGGGAAGGAGGAAAATATCATCATAGACATTTTAGAAGGTAAAGAAGTTGGTACGAAATTCACTGTTTAATCTTAAAAACTAATTTATGAAGTTATTAGATACAAAAGTTAAAAACGACGTTCTTCAATCGATGATGACTATTATCGATAAAAGAAGAAACGAGATTATTGAAGAAAATCAAAAAGACTTAGAATCTTTCAATAGAGATGACCAAGCCCTTTACGATAGATTGATTGTGAATCAAAGTAAAGTTGACGGTATGATTCAAGCTATTAGGGAAGTTAAGGAACAAGATGATCCTGTTGGAAAAACTATTTCTGAAAGAACCTTAGATAATGGTTTAAAAATCGTCAACAAAACCGACCCCTTTGGGACTATTATGATCATTTATGAATCTAGGCCAGATGTAACTATTGAAGCAGCAGTTTTAGCCTTTAAAGCGAATAATAAAATATTCTTGAAAGGTGGAAAAGAAGCAAATCATAGTAATATCATTTTAGAAAAATGCTGGCATGAAGCTTTAGAAGAAAATGGACTGTCTAAAGATTGGATTTCTCTACTTCACCTCAACCGTGAAGAAACAAGAGAATTCTTAAGCAACCCACCAGAAAAAATGGATTTAGTAGTTCCTAGAGGTGGAGATAAGTTGATAGATTTTGTGAAGAGAACAGCTAAAGGAGCTGTCCTCGTTAGTGGTAGAGGGAATAATTTCTTATACGTATCTCCAGATGCAGATTGGGAAATGACTAAGAAAGTTATCATCAATGCAAAAACAGATAAAATCTCAGGATGTAATGCTCTTGACAAGGTATTAATTGACTCTCATCTTCCAGATTTCGATGCTAAAGTTAAAGACTTAGCAGAGACTCTAGAAAATGATTACAACGTAGATATCCTTGTTGATGGTAAAGTAGAAGATGTTTTAGATAAACCTACACTACCAACAAAAGATACCTGGACAGAGGAATTTTTAGCTCTAAAAATAGTTTTATCTTCCGTAGAATCTTTTGATGAAGCTGTTGAGAAAATAAATGCATACTCAGGTGGACATTCTTCCATCATTATGACTAAAGATGGTGATAAAGCTCTCGACTTCATGCAACAAATTGATAGTGCCGCAGTGTACCAAAATGCGTCTTCTCGTTTTACAGATGGAGGACAAATGGGTGTAGGAGCAGAACTTGCTATTTCGACTGATAAACTCCATCACAGAGGTCCATTAGGACTAAAACAACTGGTGACCAACAAATATTATATTTGGGGTAACGGACAAATCCGAGAATAAATATTAATAGAGGTCAGTATATAAATACCTATCTTAGTGGTAGTAAATATATATAATTATGGACGTATTTAAGGGTCAAAATCTTCTAGAGTTCTCTGATCGGTTCAAAACAGACGAAGATTGCAAGAAATAT
>Ga0306893_100202_pt1 | contig 23810 bp, 29 predicted proteins | sample AntDeeMetagen293_FD_190417 | JGI IMG/M metagenome (GOLD analysis project Ga0306893, IMG submission 190417) | Saline lake microbial communities from Deep lake, Antarctica - Metagenome #293 (v2) (version 2) | ecosystem: Environmental > Aquatic > Non-marine Saline and Alkaline > Saline | place...
AACGAGAGGTTTGTGACGCCTGCATTGACAAGGCAGGAATATACGAACAAATAGCAACATGGAACAAATAGTATTAGCAAACGGTAGCGTCATAGAGTATGATGTTAAAAACGGACGAGTGGTTGGACACTGGCCCATGAAGAAGACCTTTGTAAAACTTGCATCGGAAAGATGCAATCGGTGATTTGTAGATGGCCGTAGACACTAAAGATGGACGGTTGTATGCCGTTAGAGTAGGAGCGCACTGGCATGAAGCAACGGCTGTTCTTCATGGAGTAGCGACTGTCTGTACTGGTTGTGGCGAGAGATACGAATATACAGATGTCTTTCAGACATTCTACTCTCACTCTGACCCGTCTGATATACGCCAAGAGCATAAGTTCTGTGAGTGTGCCATGGAGGAACTTTGTGAAGTATATGAGGAGGACATTGCTTCATGGTCCAAGTAAGGCTCCTATACGACGAAGAGAATAGTTATCACCACGTTCTGGACAACAAGGGGAACATCATATGTAATACACTCCTTTGGAAACAGAATTATGGAAAGAGGACTCGGGTTCCTATGACAGAACTGACAGACTATGACCTCTGCTATCATTGTAGCAAGCAGGTGGGTTATGAGGTGATAGCGCCATGGAGGACATGAAGAATAAGATTGAAGACGACGATTGGATACAAGTTGAAAGTGGGCAATGGCATCAAGTTAATCGTTGCGAAGACTCTTGTTTTCTGACTATGTGCCAGGAAGTCGTTGACAGAGAAGACGTTATTGCTCTTCTAAAGGGAGTACTCTATCCGGGCATATGGTCTTACGAATGTCCTACGTGCAGTCCGAGAATGGAACCTGTCGCTGATTTAGAATAGAATCAACGCGAGGTTGTTTGCTATGGCGTAGACATGGATTGTAGCGAATGTTAAGACCCAGAGTCCGAATATCAGCTTAGTATTCTTAGACATCAGAGGGAACGTTAGTGTCCCGCACATAGCAACTGCCTTTACCCCGACTAAGCCCATTGAACCATAAGACTCATACGCTGCTCTCATGAAGGGATTACCTTCACCCAGTCCCATATTCAGACCGATAGCGGTCGTTGCTACATCGCCTGCCCCGAGTGCGAAGGAAACCCCGAGTATTCCCATTAGGATTCTGTCTCTCACCTGAAATCACTAATTCTATATATACCGAGGTCTATATTAATCTTACCTACTTCCATGGACGACTGGGTTAAACTGGACGGGGTTTGGCATAAGTTCTACCATGGAACGGAGGAGACACTCGCTACGAGGTGTGGGCATGTTACAAGACGCACAAATATATCCGAACGCTCTGACGGGCAAAGAGATAGAACAATCATACAAGAAAAGAAAAGGGTTTGTTTCGCGTGCAACAGAGCGCTCAAGTTCATCTGCCATGTCGAGTAAGACAACGACGGACCCAGACCATGAAGCCCTATGGTTCCGAATAAGACGCAAGGGGTTCAAGGTTCATAAGGTCTTCAAAATCTCTCAAACGGCAACATTAACTCACTGTGGAAAGATAGTTAACAACGACAACGCTATGTTTCCTCGCAGAAGAAAGGAGAGCAAGCTCCTCAAGGAAGAGCAAGATATATGCGTTGAATGTTCTAATCACATGGATGGAATTTCTCCATGGGACGAAGACGTTAAAGATGATATTGCTCCCTGGGAGTAAGTACATTTATTAGGAACTGAGCCATATCGTTTCTTATGGCAGATACAGTCCTCGATGACATCGAAATAACCCTTAGATTCCGACGAGTTATCGACGACGGGGCAGATATTAACGAGAGAGGGAAAGACCATTTATTAGCAGAGGTTATAGATATTGATGGTAGTGAAGATATTACAAACGCATTGGTCCTCCATATCAATGATGAGATTGGAGTCGACATACGAGAACATGGTATTGGAACATACAAGCCGGTAGCCCCGTTAGATGAAGACATATAAGTGCCCGAGTTGTCTAAGTAAGAAACCCTTTGACTCGGAGTACAAGCTCAAGGAGCACGTTAAACGTAAGCATCTCTATACCTTGCGGTTCGAGCATAGTACAGAAGCCTCCAGGATATATGACAGATGGGCTGGAGGAGACAACAACTACGAGGAGATGTTAGACGAGGTAGATGAAATGGGGTACGAAAGAATCCGGGACTGGCCTTACTCGTAGTCTATATCTTTGAAGTTTTCTTTGAGTTCTGCCGTGAGGGTAGAGCTATCTGACTTTCTAACGATGTCTATTAGATAGCGCCCATACTTGCCTTTTTTCTCCCTCTCGAACCCTCGTTTGAACCACAAAGGGGAATCTATCAGAGTGAGATATTTGTCCCTCCTCAACCCAGTCTTGGACGAATTCTCTTTCCTTCATCCCTCTCTTGTATTCTTCTGATTCGTGTTTAACGAAATGGATTTCGTGAGTATCTATACCTAAAATTCTCGCTGTTATTTCATGTCTGATGTTAAAGCCGACGTCGATATTGACGACTAACGTGTCTCCATCGACAACTCTTACAACATCTTCCTGATATTTGTACACATATTATAGAAGAGGTTGTCTAATTTAAATTACCAGTCAGAGATAACAAGGTACTCGGGAGCATCTTGGTATTTTCGTTTATCCATTCGTATGTCATTATTCTCTAAGGTATCTACGAGTTCTTTCATTGGAGTATGCCGGACCTTGTTATTCTCATCTACATAACAAATTCCTTCCATCGCAAAGAATATACTCCCGGGTTCCATGCTCTTGCTTCCGATAACATCTCCATGGAGCATTACGCTCCCCTTCAAATCACACGTTAACCATAGGAATTCTCTACTTACACTCGTATCATTTATCTTCTCGTAATCAAGAGAACCCATCCTATGACTGTTCTACCTTTGAATTCTACTCTTCTATTTCTTCATCGGAAAGGTCTTCTTTCCATTCTACTTCCTCTTGCGTCCAGTTCGTTGTATTGGGCCCTCGGATTTCTCGGCCGCAAATCTTACACTTGAATTCGGAATATACCCGGGACTCCTTTTCAAAGGTTTCTGGATAAGAGGTCCAGCGTATTTCTTTGTATCTTCCTGTTCTGTTCAGGCAACTCTTCTCCATCAGCCTCAATTCGAGGTCGATATTTCGGATATTGCTATAATCTTCTTCGTATTTTTCACAGCAATTGGAGACAATGCCCGATTCTTCTTCCTCCGAGGCTCCGAATAACCTCTGTAAGAAACTACTCATCATCATCCTCCACGATTTCGTAGTCCGTATACTGAATTCTCTTTATTGAGAGGTCTGTTTTATCGTTTATGAGGGCTGTAAGATTACAATGTCTCTTGTAATAGACGTTACGGTCCAGAGAGGAGAATACTAACAGCATCCCGACCAACGAGATGAGTACCCCGTCAAACGTCATACTCGTAAATCCATATAACGCTGCTCCTGCCCCAACCAATCCAAAGGAATAGTTGGCGATTAACTCTCCAAATTTTCTGGACTTGTCCCTCATTTTCTATTCTATTCTATAATCCGAGTCATATGTAATAAACTTACTTGTATGGCGCTCTGCCGCCTCGCAAGGTCAGATATGAGATGTGAGAATCCATACTCTTATTACATACCACGAGTAGATATAGACAAGAGGTGAAAATGGCCGAAATAGACTGGAGTCAGCGAGCCAATCGGATGCGCATGAAGCAAGAGCAAAAGATTGAAACGCCTGAACTCCCAGAAATTGATACGGAATCGTTCTCTCATAAAGAGAGATTCCCGGAACCGGAGATTCATTGTCCCGACCATGGAGATGAAGACCACTATCCAACAGCGTGTTCCATCGACATCGCTCACGACATTCACTGGTCTCATATGGGAGGGCATCATGCTCTCGCATGGACGCATGGTACATACTCATACAATGATAGCAACAGATATTATATCCGAGCCCTAATATCTGATAGAGCTAAAGAGTGGTATCACGCAGAGCGCGTAATGGCAGATAGAGATTCGCGCGCCTGGTGGATTTTCGACCGTCTCTGCGAGGAGATGGGATGGAGAATTCTCGGTGATACTCTCGTACTCAAAACAAGAGACAATGAGCAAGACTATGGCTGGTCCAACGTTCATAAGATGGACGATTGGGAATACATCGACGAAATGATTACGGAGCTATAACATGGTAGAACCCAACAAGTATTACGAGGACAAGTTTCACAATAACTTCCCAGTAGACTCTCCGAGAGACAAACAGAAACCTGCTGTAAAAGCAGCGTTCAAGGAGTTCGATAATGGGGCAGATGTTGTTCAGATTGACGCTCCTCCCGGACTGGGGAAATCGTTTATCAACTATACGGTAGCGCAGGGTATGACGGGGGATGTATTCTACGTCACCCCGCTGAATACCCTCGTTGACCAGTTGGAGGAGGATAAGAACCTCGAACCATGGATTATGACCATGAAGGGGCGCAAGCATTACGAGTGCATTAGCGATTTCGCTCCTCCCGGCGTTAGTGTAGACAAGGCTCCGTGCCAAAAGCAATCCAACTTCGATTGCCCGATTAAGGAGGATTGTCTCTACTACGGCCGAAAGAAGAGCGCCATGGACCATCCATTCGTTGTGACTAATATGTCATATCTAATGGCTGATTCCATGATGCCAGACGATGCGAGCCAATTCGAGGACAGAGATATTCTTATCGTCGACGAGGCGCAGAATATTGACGACTTCGCTCTGGACTTCGTTTCTTTCACTATCAGTAAGAAAACGGTTCCTAACGACGTCTGGAAGAATATGACGGTTCCTCACGAGAAGTATGAGGAAGATGAAGATAAGCTCATCGAGTGGGTTGATGAGGAGGTTTCCTCTGCTGTCAAGGAGGGAATTCGCAAACGTCAGTCTAAGGATAGGAAGTCTGACCAAGACCTTAACGAACTGGAACAGCTCACTCAGTTCAATTCGCGCATAGAGAAGTTTATCCAGGACCGTATCAATCACGACTGGATTGCGCAGATTGACTGGGCTGGACCTGCAAGTGATAACAACCGCATCATGTTCAAACCGATTACCGTTGGCCGGTTCCTGCATGAACTTCTCTGGGGTAGAGCAGATAAGATTATTCTTTCCTCTGCCACGATTCCCAAAGGAGACTGGCTGAAAGAAGTTGGTCTGGACCAAGCGAACGTTCACCGCCTGAACATCGGTTCGCTGTTCCCGGTAGAACATCGTCCCATTATCACGAGCCATGCGATTGGAAAGATGACCTACAACAAGAGGGACGAAAATGCTCCCAAGATGGCTCGGAAAATCAAGGAGATTGCCGAGTATCACGAGGGAGAAAAGGGCCTCGTTCACTGCCGGTCTTACGGGATGATGGAGCAAATCCAAAACGCGTTCTACGATAACGGGGACCGGAAGTGGTTCCATGAGAACGTCAAGACGCAGAACCGGATGGACCGCGAAGGGAGCCTAAACAAATGGAGAAATGGAGATACGCAACTCTTCTTCTCCGTGAATATGTCCGAGGGGATTTCTCTGGACGGGGACGATTGTAGATTCCAAATCCTCGCAAAGGTCCTCTATCCCTTCATGGGAGATAAGCGGACTAAGTACCGTATTCAGGAACGCGACGACTGGGACTGGTACAACAATCAAGCCGCTATCCAGCTGGAGCAGGCATATGGACGAGCCGTTAGGTCGGTAGATGATTATGCCTCGTTCTATCTCTTAGACGAGAGCGCGACGGGTCTCATCGACCGCAACAAGCATCTCTTCCACGATTGGTTCCTTGAGGCTATGGTGGAGACTGACAATGCGGGAATCATCACGGACCTCAAACCCCGGGTTCTGTCCGACCAGAACTTCACAAGTGGTGGGATTTCCTCGGGGGCTGATGTAGACTGGTAAAGGCAACCGTTTAATATTCGGGGGTGACAACCGTTCTCTATGGACGGCCCTCCGTACATCAATAAGTATTCCAGTTCATACGTCCTTACAAGCATGTATATTCAACCGGAGAACGTAGCTGCTCCTGCTATACATGAAGTCATTTACGCAGAGATAGCAGACCATTTAGATTACGCCCCGTTATTAATTAAGTTGGGCAGCGTACATGCTCCTATGAGAGCAGACAATTCAACGCCTGCTGGCGTCTTGAGTGTTCCTCACTCACTCGCAGAGCAATCGGATATGGATAGGCTCCCTGATGAAAAAGACTTCTTAATCGCAAAGGAGGGAGGCGCAGCTATCGTGAGCAATCTATTCCCGGAAACTCTCACCGGAGGAGAGGAATGACCAGCGAAGTCATCTTCTTCGATGTGAATGGAGAAGAAATAACCACTGTAGATGTTGCTGTTGCTGATGACCCGCAATCCAGATACAATGGATTAAGCAACGTTTCAGAACTGCAATCAGGAGAAGGTATGTTATTTCTCTATCAAGAGGAAGACTATAGGTCGTTTGTTATGAGAGATATGGAATTTGATTTGGATATTATCTTTGCTGATAGAGAGGGAGCAATCACAGAAATACATGAGGCTGTCGAGCCTGCAGAAGGACAGACAGATAGAACGTTAACGGAATATGAAGGACTCGCTCAAGCTGTAGTCGAAGTCCCCGCGGGGTTTTGCGTTCAGCATGGTATTGAGCCCGATGGATACATTGAAGTTCTCTTATACGACTGATGAGATTTCCATACTTTTAATATAGATGGGGATATAGATATAGGCGGAGTAAAAATGACAAGTGAAGAATTTACGGCCTCTGGCCCGAACGCTCTTCGGATGGCGAAAGGAGCGCTCCAATCGCTGGATATTGGCGACGAGGATGTCGAAGCTATCCAGATTCGAGTGGAGTACGGGGAAGCAGAGGTTACAGAAACAGAAACCGAATCGCTTGAAGCAACCCCTGATACGGAGCAGCCAGACGAGGATGTCGAAGAGGATTCAGATGAACCTTCTTTCGAGTTGAAGCCAGATACTCAAAAGTTCAAGGTTCTTCGCGCCCTCGTCAAGAATTACGAGAATAAGGGATTAACTTCTAAAGATGTAGAAGAAATTCTCGGTGAGGACCTCAACGTCTCCTATCTTCTTGGCAAGATGGCTGGAGACGAACTTCTTCAACGAAACGAAGTTGAGGACCGGGGGCACCGCGAACCGAAGTGGAAGTATGAGCCTACCGAGTTTGGCCTCGGTGAGCTTCAGCGCGTTCAGCGGGAACAGGCGTAGAAGAACAGAATACCGATTCGGATTCGGTATCTTTATTACATAATCTACCAATAGATAGATGGAGACAGAAAATGGAACTTGATGGTGAGAACTTCGGAACGAAACGAGATGTAGTGCTGACTCTCTACGAGAGAAACAAGGACGACGTCGACTCCCTGGTGAAATTCATCACCCTTGTTCAGGACAAGGTGGATATTTCGGGGGGTCACATCCGTGACGTCTTGACCGAGAACGTTCAGCCTGGAACGCCAAGCACGGAACTCCAGAAGACAACGCTGGAAGTTTACGACGAAGACCCGACCGAGACGTATACTAACATCGCACGCGAAGTAGGCAAGCGGATTGATGGAGATGCACCAGAGATGTCTACCGTTGGAGATCACATCCGGCGCTGGCGAGACCGTCGCCGTGATGTGAAGAAGTACACGATGGACCCCGAAGTCTGGGAGAACCGAGAGTATGGGGCAAAGAAGCACCGCTCGTCAGAGCCTATCCCCGAGGAGGAACAGGAAGAAGAGGAAGTTATCTTCGGGGAAGAGCAGCCAGAACCGGTGGAAGAAGAGCCAGAACCCGAAGTTGAGGAGAAAGAAGAGGTCGTGGCTGAACCCGAAGAGGATGAAGACACCGTCACGTTCACTGTCTCGGACGACGAAGCTATCAGCGTGATTCGAGGAGTTCTGAAGTTCGAGGACGACGACCTTGCTCGGAAACTCCTTGAGCAGTACTGAGATAAAATACATACCTTTATAATCCCATAAGCCGAAGGGATGGTAGAGGAGTGAGACAAAATGGCCGATTATGAAATAGACCTCGAACGCGGTGAAAGCGTACAGATAACTATGGGAGAAGACGTGTTCCATATGGAGCGCCGCCCGCGCAAGAGCGATTGGGAAGTCGGAGACGTAGTTCACGATAGAGAGAAGGACAGCGATGACGAAATGCTCGTTGTTAACGTCTCTAATCGCGCTGTTAGCAATGTGAACATCGGAGGCCTCAACGTAGCTGAAGCAAACGAGAATTATCCCTCCGATGATACCTGCGTGTTCATCATCTACAAGGAGAACCTCCTTAATTCGATAGATGAAATCCCGGACGACCTCGGGATGTTCTTCAAAGACGACAAGTTCAGGGTCCTCGGGGTAAAGGCCTACGGCTTCCCGTCTACCCGGCTCGTTTCGGCCAATGAATAAAAAGAATTCATGTCATACGCTGACTTCGACAGAGATACTCAGTGGAGACTTGATATAATGTCGAAGTTCTGCGCTAAACGAGGTTCTAAAACGAGAATTCTTCTCGCTCTCCATGAGAAGGGAGAGGTCGACCGAAGCGAAATGGTGGACGCAGCCGCCAAAGGATACGGGATAGCCAGAGACACGGTAGAAAGAGATATAGGAACTCTGAACAGGTCAGATGTAATAGAGGACCGAGAAGAAAAGATAGCCCTGACGGAAAAAGGTAAAGAATTGGTCGTAGATGCAATCGAATTCTTGCGTCTCCACGAGGATATAGCCGACTGGACGACGTAATCAACCTGATTTATTACACTGGGATTCCAATAATGAAGCCAATGGACTTGGATGAACGGCTCAAAGCATTGCCCGATACAAAAAGACTGAACAACGTAACATCTTTCGAGGCTGTAATATTAGATGTTATAGAATATTGCGATATGTTCTATGTTATTTTAGACCAAACTTGCTTAGAAGATGGAGAAGAAGGTATGATAAGAACCGATGCCTCTACAAAAGATATAACCTGTGTCAGAGAACAAGAAAATTTAGTACTCCATATCGTTCACGAGGCACCACAGAAGGGAGAGATTGCTATGGTAGAACGTCGGTAAGTATACATGGTTATACATTATATGAAATCACATGCAAGAATGTATCGGATGCGGTCGTCGGGGGGATTTTTCCTTTAGGTGGGAGTTCAAGTTAGTAGATAATAATTCCTCTCACTTCAACGCTTGGGAAGCAGAAAATATGTCGGAGGACCCGCGCAAGAACCAAGTTGAACGAGACGCTAATTCTATCGACGTTTGTCCGAAGTGCCTGAAGAAATCAGAAATCGAATTCGATATTGTTGTTCCCTCTAAGGATTAGTGAAACTCCTTTTTGACGTTTGAACAGCCGGTACATTCATACACGACGATGTTAGTCCTGCGCATCTCGGACGCATCAGTCGTTCCCGCTACTTCCATCTTGCTCTTGCATATCTTGCACTTTAGTTTGTCTTGTGGCATGGGTTACTCCTTTTGAAAAGAGTGTCGCTCTTGTTTGTACTTCGTCGCAACGTCGGCATCGGAACTTGTATTTCCCATCGTTAGAGAGGACGTCCAATGTTCCTTTGAAGTGGCAACCAAAGCATACTAATTCTTCTATATTGACTTCAATTGAGGGCTTGTGTCTCTTCTTCCTCATTGATGATGAGGTGAGTAGCAGCCTCAAGAAGGTTCCGGACCCGCTTATTTGCTCGGACGTGTTTATTCCATGACTGGTCGTGGAGGTACAGGTCGACTCCAGAGTCTACCATATGAGGATTATCGTCTACATAAGAATCATACCCGAGGTCTTCTTTGTACGTCTTTGTAGAATGGAACTCATCATATGGGATTTCATGCTTGCTTAGCCAGGATTTAATTTCATCATCAGCGTTTGTCCTGGTTGTTACGATATGGACCTCGAAGAATTCGTTTAGGAGAATCATCGCCATCCTATTTGATTCTGTTACGGGAGCGATTGATTCCCAGTCGTTATGCCAGCCATCGGAGAGCGCTCCAAGAAACGTATTCATGTATTCGTCATTGGAGAACCCCCAACTCTTCATTTCCTCTTCGGGAAGTTCTTCTTCGGACAAACGTCGAGCATATTCGTGACTATCAGCCAGAACACCCTCCACGTCTACTGCGATAGTTTTGGTCATTAAACCGTCTCGTTACCTATTAACGGCCGAAAAGTAATAAATCTATCTTTTCACAAGGAGAGAATCCCGCCGTTTACGGCGGGGAGGATGTCACATATGGGATATTGGTATATAAAATGTTCGTGTTTGCTTCAGTGGTCTACCGTGAGGGTTATATCTGTACTCATATCCATTTGAACCGTGTCCCAGTTATCTCCGAGAACTCGGATGGTATCAATATCTGTGAAGCTATCGACTGAGAGAGTGCAGCTGAAGTTATCTACGAGGTCCCACGTTCCGAGGACGACTCCATCGGTCCCATTTCCTCCCCAGCTATGCTCCACACTTCCGTTCGGAGGGTTGATGGAATATGTATCTCCGGGGTCGTCCTTCACTATTATACTGATATCTCCCGGAAGTCCACTGAAGGACATGCTTGCACTTCCACCTCCCTTATTGTCTCCTGGCCGTCCGTAAATTAGAATAAGGGAAATTTCGTCGTGGAAGGTATCCAGGTATAGGAATACCGTGGCTGTATTATTATTGGTTCTTCTTTTAATATCGAATGTAGAGGCAGAACCATTACTGTAATTGTAATAGGATTCAGCAGAGAGGTTATCCTCAACAGCGAGGACTCTCCCTTCTTCTGTATCTACACCGTCTGTTATTGTAACGTCGTATCTGGAGGAGGGGGAGCCCTCAAAGGTAGATGCGTTTGCTTCCTTGATGTTGTCAATGGAGGTTACAGCAGGGATGTATGTCTCCGGGGTTAGAGTCTCTGCCTCTGCTGGGGTCACCGTTGGCCGGAGAATGCTGACAGACGCGGACGTGGTCCTACCGCTACCAATGATGGTGGGCGCTACTTCTATTGGCGAGGCAATGGCATCGGACTTTTTCGCTTTCTCGGAGCGCTTAGGACTAACACCTGCTGTACTCACAGTGACAGGTGAAGTTACATTCCTCGATACCTCTGGAATCTGAGGACTGGCATCTACATCCTTGATGGACCCATACGCTATCGGAGGTATTGTTGGCTCCTGGACTTGGAGTGTGACAGCGTAGCTTTTATCTGTTACATTCTTGGTCTTCCAATCTGTAGCAACGTAATTTCCATTTGCGTTGACGAACGGAGTATAGGCGCTATCAGGGGTGTTGATGTTGATGGTGTTCTTCTTGTCGGGGTTGTTATCATATATCGTCTCTTTTGCTCCGAGAGCGTCTACTTTCTCAACAGCGTCCATCCGGCTTAGATTCGTCTCTAAAATCCAAGCCTCTTCATTGCTTAAGATGAGGTCCATCTTAATCCCGTATCCTTTCTTAGAGAGGTTTGTAGTTACAGCATTTGTGACGATGTTATACTTATCGAATCTGAACTCCCAAGATTCTGCTTCTGGCGTCGAAGTATAATCTCTGGTGCTTTGTGGGAAACCTCTTTTGTTTTTGTCCCGGATTAGTTTGAGCTGGATTTCTCTTGAATCTGCATTTGCTCCGAGTGGCTTCTCGTCGAAGTTCTCTACGAGGTACCGGTCTTCCATACGAAGAGGCCGGAGCTTGTAAGGAGGCCTCACTTCCACCCACCGCGTGTTGTTTTCAGACCAGGAAGTGAAATCCCCGGTACTTTGTATGATTTTATTTATGCTTCCAGCGTTTCTCTTGAGTGTCCTTAGAGCCTTTGCCTTGTCCTTATCACATAGGATTGTGAGTTTGAGATAATCGTGGGAGGCCTCATGCTCTATAACGTTGCGAAGTTCTATGCCTTCAATATCCCAGTAAAGGAACTCTGCGGCATCTACAGGCGTTGCGTTTACTCTGGTGATACTGGGAGACTTGGTTACTTGAATTCCCTCGGATACCGCTCCTGTGAAAACATCACAGTCTAAGGTATTAGCAACGGCCGTTTCTTTTTCAGCTGTTTTCTTGGGATTAGCCGTTAATGGGAAAGCAACTGCTCCTTGCATCGGAGGCTTCAATTCCCACGGAAGGTCTGTTCCTTCAACCCCAGTAATAACATTGGCCTCAGTAACACTATCTGCGGTTGAAAGGTCTATTCCGGGTTCGAGAGCCGAGCCTGTAGCGACCTGCTTAGATACATTTCCAGGGACCTTAACGGAGAGACCACGAGCATCTAATGCTGTTCCAAATGCTTTCGGTCCCCAGACCCGACCGATTTCTCCTTCTACATCCACGGGGTTAGCGGATGCTTGTTTTACATCTACAACGTCTGTAACCGCTGACATGCGAGCCGTCTTCGGATTGGCTCCAAAGCTACCCCCGACAGGTCCTTCTTTAAGGTATCCAGACTCCCCGTCCTGCAGAGGACCGCAACCAATGTCTGGATTCATTACGGATTCAACAGTTCCAGCGTAGAGGAGGTCCGTGTAATAGTAGTAATTATCATCCTCGTCATAGCCCTGATAAATCTTACATTTTACAGGCTCTCCTTCGTATTCAGGAGCGGTATCAGGGTCATCGTCTGAAAGATTAGATACCCTATGGAATCCTTTTGTATTGACTGTTACTTGGCTTGGTCCGGTCTCAAAGGTGCTTACATCTCCGTCGGTTACAGTATCTCTCCCCTGTGGTGGAATCGGAGAAGCAATGACCTCCGTCCTATCATCGTCTCCGAGAGGAGCCATGTCAACAACGCAGTTACGAGGAACTACGCCAGTTCCAGACGCTTGTTGTTTATTGGCGATGACTCCGATAGTAGGAGCATTTGCCTCAAATTGGTTAGGAGATGTAGCTTCTGTTATTTTTCCAGAGAGGAATCTAAACGCTTCATCCGTTGAAACGTTAGAGGTTGTGACAGAAATGCCAGACTCTCCTCCAACTGCAGAAGTGGTCGTTTCAACATCTGGAGTTAGTGGAGTGGCGTTTGCACTAACCCTTGAAGATTCGCTCGGCGACCGTGCAAGTCCGGTATTTCCATACGCTTGAGTGATTTCTGCCTTGAACTTCGTAGTCGCAGTTAAGAACCCTACTATGTTTGCTTGAGTAGGGAACGCAGTTCTCTGGAATCCTTCTATGGAATCTGTATCAGCCTCTGTAACGTCAACTACCGCTGTCCGAATATTCTTAGACCCAGTTTCAAGAAGTACGTTGGCTTGAGTTATGAGAGCTTGAGTCGCAGCTACACCTCTGCCCTCACCGATGATTGGCGATGCCGTGGAATCTTTGACTCGTCCAACTACAGGAGGCAGAGCATCACCGTTAGCAGATGTTACCTCCCCATCCGCGTATGCTCTGATTACTGTAGTGAGGGGACTGGCCTCTACGATAGTCTTCTTGCCCGTGATTGTCGTATAGGCTGTTGCCTCCGTGATTATGCTATCAGAGGTCTGGCCTATTCCTCCAACTACTTCTACGCCCGTCCCGGTGACGGAGGTCAGCTTGCCTTTGTTTACCCGGAGCGGAGTAACGGTAGCTTGAGTTGCATTGTAAATATCTGCTTGGACAGAGCTTGTGAGCAGCCCATCAAACGGACCAGCGTTAGCGGATGTTATATCCGCTCCAGAGGTTATGTTTTGAGACCCACCTGTAAGGGGCGTTGCATCTACTATCTCTTTGATTCCCTCTATCGACTCATATAGAACGTCCGTTCCTATAGCTTGAACGCCCGTACCCGTTGCTTGTTTAGACTCCAATCCCAACTGGATTATGGTTGTTGGAGTCTTGGGAATCGCAATGACATCCTTCTTGTCCAGTTCTATATCTATCCCGCCAACGAGAGCTGTAGATTCGGCAACCGTTGGAGATATTTCGACCGTTTGCGAGGTATCCCCGTCTCCTCTGAAGGGTATGGCGTCTGCTGGTAGTAGGTCTGGACGGGATGCAATCCCGGACGGGAATCCTTCTGTCGTTGTACTTACAACAGACGTTTTCTCTCCGAGTACAAATCTGCCAAGAGCAGACGGGAATCCTTCTAACGGAGAACCATCTGCTTGCTTCGCCGTTATTCCGACGGGCCGGACCGTTTGATTTGTCACCGTAGCTTCCAGTCCCGAAGCATCCCCTGATTGTATATCACAGGCAACTCCAAGGCCGCTGGCTCTCGCTCCAAGAGGCGAAATATCTCCTAAAGGCTTATCCCCTAATGCGAGCAAGATACCCGTCTGCGGCGCAGCGCTCGCATCGAGCAATGAACCGGGGGCGAATCTCGCAGTCTCTGCCGTAGCGCCGAGAGGAACTGCTATCCTATCGAGTATATCGGCTTCTCCTATCGCTACCTTTCTCCCGGTAGCTGTCTGGAGGGTGACGTTTCCTACAGCAGTTATTTTGTTGCCTTCGGAATCCTTCGTTATTGCATTGGCAGCCGTTGTAAGATTCGATGGGAACCCGAATTTTGTAGAGGCAGACGCTTCAGTTATATCTGCTCTGACGAATCCAATATCTGGGTATGGAAGTATTCTAACGTATTCTAAGACTGGAGGCTTAGATGTAAGAGAATCTACTTCTATCTCGGGTTCTACCCAGAACTCATTACCAGGCTCAACGTCGTAGTTGTAAATATAGGTAATGACCTCTCCTTCGGGGACGTCGAAGGAGTCTTTCTTTATTCTATCATACGTCTTGGAATCCTCGTATATGTTCAGAGAGATACTCCCATCGTTTAGTTGAGCCTTGGTGCGTATCTCTATCCCTCTGGTATCCGTTGTGATTCCCCGTTCTATTTCGACCTCGTGAATAACCGGGGACTTCGTAACGTCGTCTGTTTCCAGATTTATCTCGGAATAATATCTCGTCCCGACGTTCCAGTCTATCTTGTATAGTTGAGTAGTATTTTGTCCATCTCTCAACTGGAACGTTTCCTGGTTTTCAGGCTGCCCGTCGTTATTTGTATCCGTGTAGACGGTCATAGACGCCTCGCACCCATTTAGGGAGCAATCGTATCTTATTTGAGCCTGATTAACCATTGTCAGTCTACGTTAATGATGAGATTTGGACGCTTTATTACGGTTGCAGCATCTGTAATCTCTGCTTCGATATTCATTATTTCACTATTTAAGAATTGGCTGTTTCCAACCAACGTCTCAATATCGCCGGTGGCTGTTTCGGAATCTGCTATGAGACTTTCTGTCGTTGTAGATACCGATAGAGGTTGGGCAGCTTCCGATACTGCATTTGTAATTTCCCCCGAATCGGGGAATGCTATGATGTCTATTTGAACTTCGTGTTGTCGAAGCCCTATGGAAGTATATTTCCAATCAGATATTGCATAATATCCGTTGGATACGAAAGATGTATCCGGCGGTTGAATGTAAACGGTGTTTCGGTTGTCATTGTTATTATCGACTAGGTAATTTACTCCCTCATCTACATCCCAGACATCTACAGCTCCTGCCTTAGAAGCATTATTTTGTAAGGTTTCTGTCTGGTCAGCATTCAGAATCATAGTAAGTTTGAATGTCGATGTGGAATTAGATATTTTTCCTTTGATATCTAATGTAACCTTACCAGTAACGATGGTAGAATCTGACATAATGAACTTCCACTCTGTATTCTTCCCTGTATAACTTTCTTGAAGCTCATTTCCAGTTAAGGAGTCTTCTGTGGAGGGGGCGAATTTAATGGATACTTCATACGTTGTATCAGACGCTAATTTCTCCTTATATCCGCTAATCAGAACCTCCTTTTCTCTCATTGGAGGACTCATATCATCTGGAGGAATAAGAGTATACGTGTTAGAAGAAGATGGACTAATATCTATTTTGGAATACCCACCGTCTTCTTGTTCGATTGTTTCATATTTCCCAGGATATTTGTTTAGAGGACGTAGTAAGTTTTCAAGTGTCTCTACGTCTGCCATCCACGTTACTTCTATCTCGCCGAATTTTCTCTTCCGTTCTACCGACGATTCGATTATGTTTCCATGTTCTGAAAAGCCACTACTACCTGTACTTCTATCTGCTATGGCGTAATCGCCGTATGCTCTTTCCGCTTGAAAGGTCGATGAAGAAACATCTGTAGAACCAACAACGGATACTGTACTGTTAGAGACCAGAGACTTCCCGGAACCAGTCGGGAGAGTGACCCCTGAAACCGTAACGCTGGATGTGGCTTCAAAACCCGACGATGCAGTTCTATCCCGTCGAATCTCGGCCGAAGCGGTTATGTATATATCAGGGTTGAGGGGGCTTGCATTAGCCTGATAAACAGAAACGTTTGCTACGACCATCTATAATACTCGTGAGTCTGTAGTTATATAACCCTTAGTGACATCATAGAGGTCCTCGAATACCTCATTAGATGACAAGGCTCTATTATACAACCGGATGTGTCCAAGTTCTCCATCCCAATGCCGGTCATCAGTAACTCTTCTATAACCGATAGCTGGAGCTGCTGACCCGAGCCCTCCGAGGTTGGAGTCTATCCCCTGACGTCTATCTACTTCTTCTCCATCGTAGTAGAATATCAAGTCAGACCCGTCATATACTCCGGCTATATGATGCCATATTCCAGTCGTAGGATAGTTGTTATATCCGACGTTTTGTTGGAATGTAGAGCCATCGTGGATTACAAACTCGAACATCCCATCATCCCATCTTAAAATGAACGTTTCATTTCCTTCGTCTCCTACCATATGGAACGTGTTGCTCCCTCCAAGAACGCCTGCCTCTACTTTGAACCAGCAAGAGACAGTAATGGCAGATTCTCCGGTGAAATCCAATCCAGATGGAAGGTCTATCCCGTCATCTATCCCATCAAATGTAGGACATGGTTGGCTTAATATCCCGTTTGAACCGAGGTTAGCATCTAAGTACGTTCCATCATACTTATTATTTGTTACGTCTACTGCGATGGAACCCGATTCTTCGCCCAGAGGATAATATGCCCAGAGGTTGCTTCCATTTTCATCTTCACTTGGATAACCGAGGCTCACAGACCCTTCGAGACCGTTATAGGAATTTCTCGAAGACCCTATTACCTTTGAGGTTTTCTGCTTAACCCCGTCGATGTATAATCTCAGTTCTTGGCTGAACGCGTCTGAAACAGCTGTTATATGATACCACGTGTTTGAGTCGAGGGAATAGGATGTGGTAATATCTCCGACTCCATCCCTCTCTTTTATTTTCCATTGAACGTCTCCACTGCCATCAACCAACAGCTGGAAATCAGACTCGCTCCCGTTCAATTCTCCGTTGAATACGTATCCTCTATCTGTTCCATCCCACCTGATGTTAGCAGAGATTGTGAAATCCTTTTGTATTGGCAGGCCGTCGCCAATATCCACATAGTCATCTCCATCGAAACTCAAGAAGTCTGTTGTATCTGGAGCACCACCGGAAACGACGGTTGCTCCTGTTATGGTACCATCGTAATTATTCCAGGAATCTGGGAGGGTGCTACCAGAAACATTGTCTACTTCGTACCGGGCAAGGCCTACCGGGCCTTCGTAGACATAAAGATTCTCTACCTCGGTTTCTGTAAGTCCTTTATCGTAAACCCTCACTTCGTCCATCTCCCCAGTTAATATGCCTTGCGATGCTCCTCCCCGGCTACCGAGTTCAAAGGGGTCTGAAGAAGTATCCGCGCTATTAGTAGAATTTTGAGACCCTATAAGTGTGTTATCCATATAGATATATTGCGTTCCATTCCGACGAACGAATGCGAGATGGACCCATTGTTCTGTAGGAATATTCGCAGATACTTGAAGGTCATCGGAACTTTCAATCCAAAATCTTAGATTCCCTGAATAGTATTCACAGATAAACCCAGTACTTTCACTGTTCGTATTGTATGTAGCAGCGAACGTATCATCGCTCCAACTATCTTGCTTGACCCACATAGAGACAGAAAAGTCCCCCGTTCCAAATGATGGGACCCAGTCTGTAGTGATGTTATCAGACCCGTCAAAGCTGATAGCCTCCGACTTAGAAATTCCTTGGACTCCAGTGGTTATCCCGGTGCCCATCGTAGCATCTTGCGCTCCCCACGTGTCTTTAATGATTCCAGAATCAATGTCCTCATTATCCATGCTATAACGATGTATTCCGCCATCATCAACAATGGTCTCATCTGTGAGGGGAATTCCATTACTGCCTTTAGACGTTTGTTCCGTAGCGTAGATGTCGAGGTCTGAAAGAGGTTCATCAAAGAGACGAATTTCATCAACGTCTCCTTCAAAGTTCATTTCGTCCGAAGTTCCGTTATATCTCGCTCCGAAATACCATCGCTCCCTGGAAAGGTCTTGTGTCTCAGTCCATGGATTGAACTGAGCATCATCCCCATACATGACGTTTGATTGTGCTTGAGACTGCCCCCAGTCTACGTCTGTATCCCAGAAAAGACTCTTGTCTTCTGCGGTCCGGGGCTCTCCTTCTATGAGTGTCAGGTCCTCCCCATAGAAAATAACGATTTCACTCGCTGCTGGAACGTCCAGCATGAATTTATCTACTTCGGGTTCGGGACCAGAGCCTTGATATTGTTGCCTCAGTTCGACCCAGTAATCGCTCTCTGCGTCTCCAGAGATTCCTGGCATAATCCAGGTCTTCTCTCCATCTGGGACTTTCGAGGTTCTCTTGTTATCGTAACTGTTACCATAGTCATCAGTCCCTTCGCTGCCAGTACCCCCGCCAACATTTTCGTAGACGGTAGCGTTTAACTTATGACCATGCAGCGTGACGTCTGAATATATCCTAAGTGCCATTTATACTACCTCTGGAGGATTTCCATACTCTTTAACGATGTCCCACGAACATGAATCTTTGTTGTTTTCCCCGTGATTGCAGACATGGTAACGTATAATATACCAGTCTACATAGTCTCGGAGAGCATTTTCAAGGCCCGCTATTAGAGAGACTTCATTGTCTTCTGAATCGAAGCGCTTAGTCATAACAAAATATTCTACTGGGTCTAAAGACGTTTCTCCCATTTTCTTGAAGGATGTAGAACGTTCTTCTAAGACCTCTGAATGTCCTCCCGCCCACGTTTTAATCTTGTTATTTAGTGCATCCTCTGCTTCCTCTGGGACGTTTGAACATCGGAATCTAATCATGTGAGACTTCATAATTCTATTGTGTGGGGCATATCTCCACTTTCCTTTTCTTTCGTCCACTCTTTACATGGAGATTCAAGAGTACATTCATTATTTTGACAAAGATGATAACCTATTTTATAATTGTCTATGTCTTGTAAAACCTCATTGATTAACAGATGTAGAATTTCGTCTTTGTTTTCAAATTCATTGAATAAAAACATTCCTTCTACGACGTTTGGATTGTATGTGACGTCTTCAGACCTACCGTATCGAAAATCCTCGTTCCTATCACTAACGGTGAGAAACCGTGAAAGAATATGGTTATTCATCCGAGCAGAAAGACTATGCTCTTCAGAGGAGGATGACCTTACATAAGATATTACCTTGAAGGCGTGCATCTACCTATGCTTATCGCTAGTAAAAAATAAACGTTTGGAGAAAATTAAGGACGCCTATTCGTCGACCTTCCAGCCGTACTCGGATGCTCCTTCTCGACTTCCCGTGATTTCAGGGAAGCCCATAAGAGCAACACCGCGGTCGTCGAATGTGCGACTAATCTTCTTAAAGTAGTAACAATTCGGGCACTTGAGGTGAATTGTAAGAAGGGGATTAATCTTCTCTGCAAGTTCGTCGCGCTCCATATGGTTAATGGAGGCCACGCCAGACTCCTCCTCAATTTGACGTAGACGTTCTGCCATCCCTTTGAAGTCTACCTGCAGACGGTGAATCTGCATATATCGGTCTGTACAGGAATCGCAGTAGAGGTCTTCGTTATATCCGTCATCTACCTGTCCGATAGGAACGCCGCAGGCCCACTTTTCATCACACTCCGAGCATTCCAGATGAATGTCGTCGTGGAGATAACCTACAGCAGAAAGCTGATGCTTTACCTTGGAATCACCCGTAGGCTCTGCTCCACAATACGGACAAGTGGTGTTCGAGGGAATACGCTGCTCCGATAGAGATGGAGCTTCTTCCTCGTCATCGCCCTCGTGGGTTTCTCGGTCGTCTTGGTCAATCTTCCCGGTCGCTTCCATTGCTTCTGCGTTTTCAAATACTCCCATTATTGCTCCTTTGAATTCGTTGTCCCTTTAGTTCAGGGACAGACCGGCGCCTGACAGAGTGAAGCTGTCAATACCACTAAGGTTGTACTCCTGGTCGAGATTGCCCGTGAAGAGCAGGTGGTCCGAAGCAGACGTGTCTCCCTTGTCGTTTGCTTGGAAGTTGATAATGACGAAATAAGCGTCTACTGCCTCGGTACTATCAGACGTGTCGAATGTAACGTCTGAAATGACCGCCTGCCAGTTGTTATTTGCGTTATCCTCTACTGTGAAGTCTGTCGTGCCGAACGAAACCGTCTGCCGAGAATAGGAAGTCCCGGTTGGTTCGTTCGCCAAGTCAGCTACGTCTTCGCTGTCTGTGAGTGATGCAGTGGAATCGCTAAAAAGCCCAATAGTTAACGATGCAGGCTTAGCGAGGTCCTCCGTGAAGAAATCACGAAGCATTGCTTCCTCACCAGTGTCGTGAAGATGTGTACCCATATTACTACCTCTGCTTCCTCTTAGTAATGGTCACTATATAATTGTTTGGACATACGGCGTTAGGACTTAGCGAAACGCCCTGTAAAGGATTGGAGGGTCGTCATAATTATTCTCCCACTCGAGCGTGAATCCATCAGAGTCGAAGGACTGAATCGTCGCGCTGACTCTCCCATCAACATTTTCTCCGTGGAAGGAGAGGTAGGGAATATAGATGACATATCCATCGTATACAAAGGACCGATGGGCGTTTGAGTCATCAGAGTTCATAGACAGTGAGCTGACAAGCTGCTCCGAGTTCGCAGAGCCAGTTGCCATCCCAAACCCGAGCCCCATAGCATTAGCTCCACTCCCCGTGTTAGCACCGCTATCATAGGCAGCTCCAAACGAGCCTTGATGTACGTTTGCCATGAACTCGACGTACTGGGGTTCAAATCCTGTTGTTATAGATTCTGTATACGGAGCAGAATTAGCAGTGTTTGGTTGGACATATCCAATATCTACTTCTAACTCCTCGAAGTCTGTTCCCCTTGTAAGAGGATGACTGGACAGTTCTCCAGCTGGACCTCCCTGTACATCCTGAGGGATTTCTTCGCTGGCAGCGTCGTATATTACAACCGTTCCATCTTCCAAATCATTGTTGTCTATATCGTAGGCTGTGAGGTCCGAGAGAGGAGCATCCGTTAATGCACTTAAGGTTCTCCCGTCAAGGTCATCAAGATTCTTTTCTGAAAGGTCCGATAGGCTCGCATTCGTACCTCGGATGTAACCATTTTCATCTATATCATAATGGTATATTCCTTTTGGGTCTGAATCTGCTCCGTTGATGTAAATTACGTTTCCTATCGTTTGGGGAGCAGCATTGGGGTCGTCGAACGTAGCAGTTCCAGACTGCGGAGGTTCTCCTCGACTTATCTGTTGTATGCTGTCATTTACTTGTTGAGACCTGGAATTATCCGTTACTTCTCGGTTGCTAAACTTGACTTCGTATCTTTCTCCTTTTCTATCTGTTACTTCTCTTACTTCTACACAACGAATATTAATATCTATATTTTCTGCATCGTAGATTATATGAAACTTGTCTCCTACGGCTATATCTACATTACGAACCGTAGCATTTATTGTTATTTTCTGTTCATCCATCTCCCGGAGATATGTTTTACCTTGGGATTCTAAGGTGACAGGGCTACTAATCGCTTTATTCGTAATGGTTTTCCAAATTTTTCTGTCTCCTTCTTCGTAGGATTCAGAGACAACGTCAATGGATATTTGTTGCGGTCCTTTTCCAGAACCAAGCATACGTAGATGAGTGGCTTTCTCTTCTCCTCCAGTTCTCTCTATATCTACTTGGGTAAGGTTCTGGTTCGCCGGAGATAGCACTGTAGTTTTGGTTGACCCTTGCTCGTTAATGTAATCTACGGTTTTATCCGGGTTATAGCGAACCTCTCCTCCAGTTATATTTCTGACTACTCGAATCATATTTGCTGGACTCGAGTAATTGAAGGAATAATTTACATTCTGTAGAGTTTCTATATTTCCTACTGTGAGTTGGTCAACTCTGGAAATGGCATCCTCTACAATCGTTGAGTCTGCTCTTGAAAATGCTTCTGCGGCACCTGTGGGTTCAGCGTCTCTTGCATATCTCTCGAAAGAGTCAGCTACGATTTCTACGATGCTCCCTCCCCTCTTGACGTCTCTGACTAACCCTCCGAATCTATCGGTATTATTCTTGATGATGTAGATTTCATCTTCCCCTTCCTGCGGGTCAACGCTGTTAACATCGTCTCGGGGAACGGTTATTGTAGCAATGTCCTGTTTGTTCAGGTCTTGCATAATCTCACTCTTAATGTGAGTAAGAGTTTCTATATCTCCATTTGCCTTTTCTACGCGAACGTCTGCCATTACTTACTCACCTCTCTGCTCGTGTCATATTTATCCATGGCCTTTCTATTCTCCCTACTGAGAGTCTTACCATCAACGTTGAGGTTAACGTCTCCTCTATCACGCTGCATTTCGCTTATCATATCTTCGAGTAACGTCTCTAATCTCTGCGTATCTGTCTCTCCGCCACCGTTATCATTTCCGCGAGTAGCGTTAGTGACGACAGATTGTAGCTTGCGAGCAACTACTTCTCCAATCGTCGTCCCGATTCCTTCGCTATCCACATTGACTGTGACGTCGGGGGCAGACGAGCTAACGAAGTCTTCGAGCTTGCTTAGAGGCATCACAGCCTCGGACTCCTTACCCTCACCGACCATGGAGAGAGTAGGACCAGTTACGACTCCTCCTTCCTCAAGCATCTTTGGGTTCGGAAGGTGCTTTAGAGCCATTCCTTCGGCATCACTGGAACTGTATACGTTCTCTCCAGCAGCGGTGTTAAGCATGGATGCCATATTGGAGAGAGGCATCACAGCCTCTGTCTCTCCTCCTTCTCCAACGACTGCCGGAGTTGGGTTACTCACGATACCCCCGGTAGCCAGCCCGAGCCAATTCTTCATCTTACTGAGGCTTATGTTCGGAAGGTCGAAGTTCTGGAAATCACTGATGATTCCATTAAGCGCGCCACTTGGGTCAGGAAGGTCTATATCCAGCTGACTCGCAACCCAATCGATAGCGTCTTTGGCGGCTTGTCCCGAAGAACTAATCCAACCGGATACGTCATTTAGCGTTCCTTGGACAGAGCTTCCTGCAGAACTAATCCAGGAACTTATACTACTAAGAGTATCTCTGACAGCTCCTCCCTTGTTTGTAAACCACGTGGATATATCGCTAAGGATATCTCTGACAGCTCCTCCCTTGTTTGTAAACCACGTCTTAATGTCTATCAAGACATTCTTCACGGCCCGTCCTTGAGTATCGAACCACGTCTTAATGTCTATCAAGACATTCTTCACGGCCCGTCCTTTAGCGTTTACCCAGTCAGAGACTGTTTGGAGTGTATCTCTTACAACTCGACCCTTCGCATCAACCCAGTCAGATACGTTCTGAAGGGTTTGGCGTACCGCTCTTCCTTTGGCAGCGAACCAGTCAGAGATGTTTTGGAGCGTCTGACGTACATCCTGGCCCTTTGAACGGAACCATTCGGCAATATCTCCAAGGACTTCCTTAACGTCTTGACCCTTGTTTTCGATATAGTCGATGAAGTCATCTACCGATCCTCTCCAATCAGCGG
>Ga0306893_100250_pt1 | contig 20834 bp, 15 predicted proteins | sample AntDeeMetagen293_FD_190417 | JGI IMG/M metagenome (GOLD analysis project Ga0306893, IMG submission 190417) | Saline lake microbial communities from Deep lake, Antarctica - Metagenome #293 (v2) (version 2) | ecosystem: Environmental > Aquatic > Non-marine Saline and Alkaline > Saline | place...
AAAAGAAAGAGAAAAGTAATCGAACTTCAAAAACAAATTGCTAATTTAGATGCAAGAATGACTAAAATTAAACCCGCCTGAACGCCAGTAAAAACAGGGTGTAAAAAAAACGTTACTCAGAATGCGGGCAACAACCGACTAAAGATAAAATAGTTAGTAATAAATATTAAATTATATTTGCCTAATGGCAACAAGGATTGAAAATATAAATTCTGATATTATAAACTGGGCAATTACTCGAGCAGGTAATAGTCTAGAAGAATTTTATATGGATAATCCTGATGTTTTAGATTGGATAGAAGGAAATAAAAAACCTACTATAAAACAATTAGAAAACTTCACTCATAAAGTTCACGTTCCTTTTGGCTATATGTTTATGAATGAGCCACCAAAAGAAGAAATACCTATACCATTTTTCAGAACTGGAGCAGCACCTAGAGATAAAGTTTCTTTAAATGTTTATCATACTATCCAAATAATAAAGGATAGACAAAATTGGTTAACAAATTACTTACAAGAAAGTGAATATCCTGATTTAGATTTTGTCGGAAAATATAACGACAGCTCTGATTATAAGGAGATTGCAAATGATATTAGGAATACTTTAAAACTACCTATTAATTGGGCAAGTAAACTTGGTACTTGGGAACAAGCTTTGGATTATCTGACATTACAAATTGAGGAAATCGGAATAATTATCAATTTTAATGGAATTGTTGGAAATAATACTAGAAGAAAAATTTTAGTTGAAGAATGTAGAGGCTTTGTACTAGTAAATAACAAAGCACCTTTTCTATTTATAAATTCCGCAGATGCAAAAGCTGCTCAAATGTTTACATTAATACATGAAATTGCTCATATTTGGCTAGGCGAAAGTGCTGGTTTTGATAATAAACAAATGCTTCCAGCTGATGACCCAACGGAACTATTATGTGATAAAGTTGCAGCTGAATTTTTAGTGCCCGAAATATTCTTTAGAGAAAAATGGAATAACAGTCAAAACATAAAATATTTAAGTAGAGTTTTTAAGGTTAGTCCAATTGTAATTGCAAGAAGAGCATTAGATTTAGATTTAATATCTAAACCTTCTTTTTTTGAGTTTTACAGCAATTATATAGCCGAATTTAAAAACAAAAAGGAAAGCCAAAGTTCTGGTGGAAATTTTTATGCAACTGCTAAAAAGAGAATTAGTTTAAGATTTGCCAGTTATGTAAATAATGCAGTAAATGAAAACAATCTTTTATATAGAGATGCATATAAATTAACTAGCTTAAAGGGAAACACGTACGAGAAGTTTATTAATGAATATTTGTACCAAGTATGAGTAAATACATTGTAGATTCAAACTTCTTCATACAAGCTCATCGTTCAATTTATCCTCTTGATGTTGTTCAAAGTTTTTGGTTAAAAGTCAATGCATTATCTCAAAATGGTACAATAATAAGTATTGATAAAGTCAAAAAAGAGATTTATGACAATTCATCTCACGAAGATGAACTTAAATTATGGTGTGATTCTAATTTGCCAAACGATTTTTTTATTAATACAGATACTGTTCTTCAAAATTATATTGCGATTGTAAGTTGGACTAATTCAATGTCTCATCATTACACACCAAATGCAATTCAAGAGTTTCTTGACACTGACCTGGCAGACCCTTGGCTTATTGCTTTTGCTATGAGTAATAATTGGACTATTGTCACATATGAAAAAAGCCAACCTGAAAGAAAAAATAGAATAAAAATACCTGAAGTCTGTAATCAATTTAATGTCAGACATATTGATACAATCCAAATGTTTAGAGAGTTAAGCGAAAGCTTCTAAAGCACTACCTGCAACAAGGTACTGAGGTCAAAAACAAGATTATCCCTCCTTAATTTGAAACACTATTATTCTAGGTTTAAAGATTCACATTTGTGATTTTTTGAGTTTTTTTGTAGTGTTTTCCTTCTAACCTATCTAGGTAAAACGGAAATTTTCAACTTGAAATACCAACGGGTTTTTGCAAACCCATTGGTCTTCCAATCCAGGTTGAGTGTAATTCCATTTGAGGACATTAATCAACTATTGGTTTGGTATAGGAGGTAGATTAATTATCTCCTAGATTTCACCGTTTATCAAAGCCTATTTTTAATGTTAAGACTTTTATGATAATAAAAAAATCACTAAGTTTATTCTATTAGGAAATGGGCATAACACAACTTGTTTTGTTATTCATACGTTATGCACAAATGGATAAATGAAAATGAAACTAATTTTAATACTACTTTTTATAATAAATCCTCTATCAGATAATTATTTACTTATCGCTGAGAGTGAAATAAATGAGAAAATAGAAGATAAACTAACAAAAAATGATCAATACTTTGATAAGAAACTTGAATCATTTTTTAAAAATTATGTGACTTCTAATCAGATAGCTGTTCAAAATGCTGAAGATGGATTAATCTATCATGAGTATTTGGAATTTCTTCTCCATAATGGTGCAGGTTTAAATAAAATTGATGAAAACAAGCAGACCAAAGAAATTAGAGAAGAACTTGAAATTATTGATTTAAATAATGAAAGCGGAATAAAAAATTTATTTTATAAAATTGTATCCCCAGTAGTTCAAAAGTTTAAAGAAGAGTTGAGTAAAGAGGAGTATGAAGATGAACTAATTTTAGAAATTTCAAAAAACAAACCAAGTCAATACGACAATATTGATATTGCCTTATTAATCAATTGGTTAGTTCACAAATATGATCCAAATGATTTTAATAGACCTTTTTTAAAGAAATTCGTTATTCTATTTATTTTCATACAACTCGAATTAAATTAATAATCAGTGCATAACACCTAGTATGGCAAATAGCTTTTGTAGGCTAAACCGAAAGATTGATTATATTTAAAATCATAAAGAAAAACCGAAAAGGTAAGTAAGTATTTACACGCCACTTGCCATACTAGTGACCCGTTGTAGTGCATTTAATAAACTTCATAAAATCAAAAAAATATGAAAAAAACAACAATCATAGTAATCTTTTTAAGTTTTATGTTTCAGCAAGCAAGTGCACAATTTGAGGAATTTATAATTACTCGTGCTAATACTATAGACGGTCATATTAATATTCTCAAATATTCAGAATTAAAATGTGAGTGTAGAAAAGAATCACCTTCTTATAAGAACCTTGCTCTTTTGAGAGACAAAGAACTTGAATCGTTTCCAGAAAAAATAGTTGCGTTTTACAAAGATTCTTTGAATATAGAATTTGGCAAAAAACCTATTGAAAAATCGTACCTGTTGAACTACCAAGCATTATTACAGGATAGCAAATATCAAACGGCAGCTCTAGCAAATTCTTATAGTACGACATATAAGCATATGGATAGCATTAGCTTAATGAATACTTGCGCAATATTATTAATGCCTAAAAATTCAACCTATTTATTAGAAGAAGATAAAAAAACAAAAGTCAATTTTGATTCATCAACTAGTACAAACAGCTCAACAATAGTTGACTTAAACGATTCCAGGAATGAACTCATTATTGAACAACCCAAATGGTTTGATTATCCTTTAAGCTTTTGGGTAAAGGTTTCATATAATGGATCAGATAAAAATTCGGAGTGGATTGTTGCACCATACGGAACTCAAATCTGTGATATAGATTTTGAAATGTCAGGTCGTGGAAATATTAAAACATCCAACGCAGGCTGGTTCGCAAAATTGAATAATTCGAATGATAAAAAAGTAGTACAAGTTCTTTTGACTGCCCACGCTGATGGGGATAACGAATTACTTGACAGAAAAAGCGCAAAATGTATTGTAAAAGTTAAAAGAGTTAGATTAATACCGTTTTATTTCGACCAAAATGACCGAGATAGGTTAGAATGTATGTCTTTAGAAAAACTTATCAATCTTAATAACACCACCAATAGATTTGATGACTACTTACAAGCTCCAAATTTCTATATTACCCCTGCCGAACTAAACAACTTACCAGATACATATCCTATAAAATTATAAATATGAAACAATTTAAAATAATTATAATAATTATAATGCTTTTTGTTTCTTCTCAAATAACGGCACAAAATTTTGAGAATGAAACGACAGACCTACTTTGCTTATCCCTACAAATAAAGTCAAAGCTTGCAGGAGAAATATGTAAATCGTTTAAGAAGTTTAAACGCGTTAAATCTTTCTATGACTATGGTAAAGAGGCAGAAGTAGCTATTAAAAATAATAAGCGTCCTGAAAACATAGATGTACTTATTGGTAACTCAACACCCAACTTAAAAGAACTAGTAACCAGTGCTATTCTGCCCGAAGACTTTACATTTGTCACTTCTAAAACTTTTGAAGACATATCGTTTGAATCTTATAGAGGTTTGACTATAGAACAAAAAATAAATTATTATAGAGAGCTAGTAAAGGTATTAGATGCAAGAAAAGTACATTTAAATGAGTTAACCGAAGCTTCTCGAGCTTTAAACGAATATAAATCAATTATACAAGAAACTATTACAAGCTCTAATGAGCTTGCAAAATACCTTTGGGAAGCCTATAAAATTACAGGAGGAGGTTTGACGGAGTTTTCTCAAGTTTTTGGCTATAATGCTATAGAGATTAGATTGTATGTAACCCGAGATATGGGAAAACTGAAAAGAAGAGTGAATGATGAGAAGAAGAAAATTGATGAAATAAAAGGTAAGGATTCTATAAGTACACTAAATTTTAAATCAAATTTAAGTTTGATTCTGCAAAATCAAGATAAAAAACTTAACAAAGATATTGACTCTTTATTAAATAAACAGATTGAATTACAGGATGTTGTAAAATACTTAAACACAAAAACGAATCTTATTTTGGATGCTGAAACATTTTATAAGGCAAGAGTAGAAAGAAACAAATTAGTTTACAATGAATTAAAGGATGAAAAAAGAGATCTTTCAGAAATTCTAACGAAAATAGAAATGCTAAAATCTGATTTATTTATATCTAAGAAAAACCTAGCTGCTCTAGTTTATACTGGATGTAGCAACAATAAAACTTATAGAAATTGCACTGGTCACCCAATTGCAAAAGCTGCTTTTGATAAGGATAAAATTACACTGCAAAAAGCTGTGAATGAAGCTGAAATAAATTTAAACACCATAAAAGGAGAGAACAAATTAAAATTAGAAAAATACACAAATAAATACAGGCAATTTGAAGGCGAATTATATTATTTAAAAGTTGAGCAAAATAATTTAGAGAAAAGGAAAGATGAAATTAATCAGAAAATAGAAAAGTGGGCAGAAGAAACTATTTCTACTAATACAAAAATGGAGAAATTATATCAATATTTAGAAATTAATAAAGGTCTAATTGATTCCATAATATAATTGGGAAATATTTATACTATTTTAATTACAAATTTGAATTTTGATCATTCACTATGAAAGAGTTTATAGAGTTGAAATCGCAAAAACGCACTACAACAATGTATAAAAAAAATAGGGCAAGCAAGTGCTAAACTCAATGGTTCAGGCGTATTTGCGAGGTCGCCAAATCTTTTGATTTGGCTTTTAGAAAGTAAAATAAAACAAAATACAAAAGATTTGGCTTGTGGTTTATCCGAAAGGTAATTGCTTATTTACAGCCCTACTTCTTTTATACTAAACGTTATGCCCAATTAAAAAAAGACCACCGCACGGTCAAGCACATTTGGTTTTTGCCTACGCACAAAGCCAACGCTGAAAAACCAAAAGAGCTTGCCCTTCCCCACCGCCACCCAAACATAATTATTACACTATATACACAGTTTTATGAGATATTTAAAATAAACTGATTAAATTAGCAACCGACAAAATAACGTCTGAAAATGAACAGAATTAAGGAAGTGTTGGAACAGAAAGGGATAAAGCAAACTTGGTTGGCTGAAAAACTTGGAAAGAGTTACAATATGGTAAATGCTTATGCACAAAACCGACAACAACCAAGATTAGAAACCTTGATGGAAATAGCGGTGATTTTAGACATTGACGTGAAAGAATTGATAATATCTAACAAAGAACAGAAATAATATGCCAACACTCAATTGGATAGGAAAAGATAAAGTGGTAAGCCACCACCAAGATGTGCCATACCGAGTTTTGGATCACAAATACGGATTTACAGCAGAAAAGGGAGACCAAAACGAACCGACAAACAGCGGTAACAAAATTATACACGGAGACAACCTCGAGGCTTTAAAAAGCTTACTGCCCGAATACGAAGGAAAAGTAAAGTGCATTTACATTGACCCACCCTACAACACAGGAAATGAAGGTTGGACATACAATGACAACGTAAACCACCCGAAAATAAAAAAATGGTTAGACGAAACATTAAAAGCTAAAGAACAAGACAAAGTTGCTGCGATTGGCGTTGACGACCTTACACGCCACGACAAATGGTTGTGTATGATGTATCCTCGTTTAAAGTTACTGCACAAACTGCTTGATGATAATGGTGCAATATTTATTTCTATTGATGACCACGAACTTGCTCATTTAAGATTGTTGATGGATGAGATATTTGGAAGAAATAATTTTATTGAATATTTCTGTTGGACTAAAACATCTACACCGCCAAGTTTGGCAAACAAATCACGAAAAACTGTAGAGTACGTGGTTTGTTATGAAAAAAGAAAAGATAACCTAAAATACAACGCAGAGCTATCTGATGGTGGTGACGCACCTTTATTAAACTCAGGTAATCCATCTGCAAAAATCTTGTTCCCAAAGGGAAAAGTCTATTTCAAATTACCTGATGGTAAATATAATGCAGGTCAATATGAAAAAGCTTTTTTACATAATGATATTATAATTGAAGATGGTTATTCTAATATTGATTTTGAACTGACAGCAGAGTTTAAGTGGGTACAAGATACTGTAACTGCGGAAATAGAAAAGGGTACAGAGTTCATCATCAAAACAGATAAATTTTCAATTAGATTTTTAAGGACTGACAAATCATTCAAAGCACCTACAAATTTATTCAAAGAAAAATATCTTAATACAACAATAAATAAGATTGAAAACAACGTAGATACAAATGAAGGAGCAAAAAAAGTATTAAAAGATATTTTCGGCAAAGATATTTTCAATTATCCTAAACCTTATTCACTTGTTGAGTTTTTACTGAAAATTGGTTCGGAAAAAAATTCAATCATCCTCGATTCATTCGCAGGTTCAGGCACAACAGCACACGCAGTTTTAAATTTGAACAAACAAGACAATGGCAATCGTAAATTCATTTTGGTTGAAATGGAAGATTATGCCAATGATATTACAGCCGAAAGAGTAAAACGAGTTGCCAAAGGTTATGGCTCAGGAACTAAAAAAGTTGAAGGCACAGGTGGAGCATTTGATTTTTACGAACTTGGATTGCCACTTTTTGACGAAAATCAAAACCTAAATGAAAAAGTCGGTTTAGAAAAAATTAGAGAATACATTTGGTTTTCAGAAACTCGCACTTCGGCTACGCTCAGTAACCGAGTTCCTTCAAAAGAAGAAAAATATTTACTCGGTAAAAAAGACGAATCAGTTTATTATTTCATCTACGAAAAAGAACGTTTAACAACACTTGATTTTGATGGGTTGGAACTCATAAAGACCAAAGGAGAACAGTATGTAATCTATGCAGACAATTGTTTGCTGCCAGCAGCATTTATGGCAAAGAAGAACATCATTTTCAAAAAAATACCAAGAGACATAACTCGATTTTAGATTGAGCTATTTCCATTTTGGAAACAACTGATTAAATAGAAAATAATTATGAGTGACTTAGTACCGGAACAAAACAGTTTTATTCTTTACACAACCCCAGAAGGTGAAGTGAAGCTAAATGTTTTGTTGGAAAACGAAACTATTTGGTTGACACAAGAGCAGATGAGTCAACTTTTTGAGAGAGAGAGAAGTGTGATTACCAAGCATATAGGTAATGTTTTCAGCGAAGGAGAACTCGAAGAAAAAAGCAATGTGCAAATTTTGCACATTAGTGGCTCAGACAAGCCTGTGAAGTTCTATAATTTGGATGTAATCATATCTGTTGGGTATCGAGTAAAATCCCAAAGAGGCACACAATTTCGAATTTGGGCTACCAAAACCCTGAAAGAATATATCATCAAAGGTTTTGTCTTAGACGACAATCGATTGAAACAAGGCGAGGCAGTCTTTGGTAAAGATTATTTCAAGGAGTTGTTGGAGCGTGTTCGTTCCATCAGAGCCAGTGAACGCAGGATTTATCAACAAATCACAGATATTTTTGCCGAATGCAGTATTGATTACGACCCAAAAGCTGAAATCACCAAGAATTTTTACGCAATGGTTCAGAATAAATTCCATTTTGCCATTACAGGAAAAACGGCTGCTGAAATTATCTACAAAAATGCGAATGCCAGCAAAAAGAATATGGGTTTAACCACTTGGAAAAACGCCCCTGAAGGTAGAATTATAAAAACAGATACTACCATAGCAAAAAACTACCTACAAGAAAAGCAGATAAAGCAATTGGAGCGAACCGTCACAGGATACTTTGATTATATCGAGAACTTGATTGAGCGAGAAAATACGTTTACAATGGATGGTTTGGCAAACAGCGTAGATAAATTTCTGAATTTTAATGAGTTTAAAGTTTTAGACGGGAAAGGGAAAATAACGCATAAAAGGGCTGTTTCCAAAGCAGGGACAGAATATGACAACTTTAATAAGACACAAAAAATCATTTCTGACTTTGACAAAGAAGTAAAGCGACTGAAAAAATAGAGTATGGAATTAAAAAGCTATCAGCGGAAAGTAATTGATAATTTGGAAGAATACTTGGGCTATGTCCAAGAGCATAAAAGTCTATCCAAATCCTTCAACCAATATTGGGAAGACAAAATTGGTCCATACAATGCTTTGGACGGCACAGGAATGGAACCTTACAAAAATAACATTGCCAACGCAGCCCACGTTTGCATAAAAGTACCAACCGCAGGCGGTAAAACATTTATCGCGGTTAATGCTTTGCACAGTATTTTTTCGGCTTATGATTCCTCAAAACCCAAAGCGGTAATTTGGTTAGTGCCTTGGAGTAATCTTTTACAACAAACTGTAAATGCCCTTTCTAATCCTGAACATCCGTATCGCCAGAAACTGAATACGCTTTTTAACAACCGAGTAGAGATTTATCAAAAAGCGGATTTATTGCAAGGTTCTAACTTCAACCCAACAGTTGTAAAAGACCAGTTGAGCATATTTGTAATGAGTTTTGCCAGTTTAAGAGCAAATAATAAGGAAGATAGAAAAGTCTTTCAGGAAAATGGTCAGTTGGAATCGTTTGTATCGCACTTCAAAAACAGTGAACATATTTTAGATGGTGTTGATGATACAGCTTTGATAAATGTTTTGCGTTATCTAAACCCTGTTTTAGTAGTGGACGAAAGCCACAATGCCGAAAGTGATTTGAGTGTAGATATGCTCAAAAACTTAAATCCGTCATTCATATTAGACTTAACCGCTACGCCAAAAGACAATAGCAATATTGTGAGCCTTGTTCCAGCCATAGAATTGAAAAAGGAACATATGGTTAAACTGCCTGTAATCGTTTATAATAACCACGATAAAACAGAAGTCATCAACAATGCTTTGCACTTGCAACGAAAATTGGAAAATCTTGCCAAAAAGCAAGAAGCCGAAGGTGGCAAATACATAAGACCAATTGTGTTATTTCAAGCACAACCCAAAACCAAGGACGACAACACCACTTTTGAGAAACTTAAAGAACAATTATTGGGCTTAGGAATTCCTGAAAGCCATATCAAAATCAAAACTGCCAATATAGACGAGTTAAAAGGCATTGATTTGATGGACAAAGAATGTGAAGTTCGTTACATCATTACCATCAACGCTTTAAAAGAAGGTTGGGATTGTCCTTTTGCCTATATCTTAGCTTCATTAGCTGACAAATCAAGTTCGGTTGATGTGGAACAAATTTTAGGTCGTGTTTTACGTCAACCTTATGTGCAAAGACACAAGGCATTTCAATTAAATCTTTCCTATGTTTTAACAGCTTCGGCAAAGTTCAACGAAACTTTACAGAGCATTGTAAAAGGTTTACAAGAATCAGGTTTTAGCGAAAAAGATTATCGAAAAGTCGATAAAATGACCGAAGAAGAAAAGAAAACTATTTCGGTTGACCCAGTAGAATCATTCTTATTCCCTGAACAACAAACGGAACAAGAAGAAGAAAACATAGATAAAAGTAGAGTTACGTTTGACCCAGATGCAGATGAAGAAGAAACCGAAACAACTTCTGTAATAACAGAAATTGAGACGATTGCAGAAGAACAAAACCGACAATTAGAAGAGCAAATAAAAGAGCAGGAAAAACAACCTGTTGACGAAAGTATATTTCAAGAAATGGGAGCAAAAGTAAAACGCTACAAAGTCAAAGAGTCCAACAAGGATTTTATTGATAAGATTAAGTTTCCGCAGTTCTTCATTAAAGTAACAGCAAGTGATATTTTTGGAACAGACGAAGAATTGCTCAACCGTGAATCATTGCTAAAAGATTTTAAACTTTCAGACGAAGACATCAAAATTGATTTCGACCAAATTTCATCTGACTTGTATAAAATTGACTTAGAAGAATCGAAAAAGAACGAATACCGACCATCTTTTACCAAGATTGAAGATAGTATGGTAAAAGACCCAATTGCCGAATACATTTTAGCTAAACCAAAAGACAATCAAATTACAGATATTACACATCAAATGATGCAAATTATTGGCAATATGTACCCAATAGCCGACCAAGAAATCAAAGTTTATATTGGACGTATTCTAAAAAGTATGAATACCGAACAGCTTCGGGATATTTTAGTCAGAAAATGGAGCTACACTGACAAGATAAAGTCAAAGATTCGCCAGTTATCTGATTCTTACGCAGAGGGACGTTTTATGGATTTACTGAAATCTAAAAAAATAAACACCAAAGCAAATTGGAAATTAGGTAATGAAATTGTACCAGGAAATATTGGTTCATCCATTGGAAATTCTCTTTATGAAAGAGAAGGCTCAATGAACAATTTTGAAGAACGTGTTGCAATGGAAATAGGAACTTCTTCAAACGTTACGTTTTGGCATAGAAACTTGGAACGTGGAAAAGGATTTTACATCAATGGATTTAAGGCAAATCACTACCCTGACTTTATTTTGCAAACAAAATCAGGAATGACCATTTTAATAGAAACAAAAGGTGACCATTTGGACGGATCAGACAGTGAAGCAAAGTGCCGCCTTGGAAACGAATGGGAAAGGCAAGCAGGACAAGATTTTGCATACTTTATGGTATTTGATAAAAAAGAAATTGAGGGAGCATATACGTTGGACAAAGCAAAGGAGTTGATAAGTAAAATGTAACGCCACCGCTAAAAGCCATACACATTTGCAATTCGCACCAGCCGACACACAAGCCAAAAATTGCAAAAGAGTATGTCTTTGCCAACGCTACAACCAGAACGTGAAAAATAAAAAAAGGGCATAACAATGTATATAAAAAATAGGCGAAAAAGTGGTAAAATCAAGGCTTTCGGCTCGTATCAAACCTTGTGCTTAACCGAAAGTTTCGTGCTTCGAAATCGCCTACTTTTCATATACTAAACGTTGCCAGTAATTCCCCATATAGTAAGCCATTGACTTCGCAAGCTAACGGTAGAGCAGAGAAATTGAAAGAATTAATAAAAGATAAAATTATTGTAAACTATTGATTTTCAACGATTTAAATAAACGTTAGTCAGAATTTAATGAACCATTTCAATCTCATAACAAGTTTAATTTTATTTGGATTAACAATCCTTTGTTTTTGGATTCCATATAAAAACGGAAATAAACGAATTGGAATTATAACTGGAGTTATTTTGAGCCTAATAATTGCTTGGACAATATTGGCTGAATTGGAATTTCTTGTGATTTTTATTTGGCCATTTCTGTTGGTTTTTCAAATCATATTTCTGACTTATTGGACTTTTCGGATATTTAACAGACCCAAAACAGGAAAATATATATCATCAATATTGACTTTAGGTTTTATACTTTTATGTATGTCACCTTGGATTAGTGACTGGACTTTTAGCAAAAATGACGCACGAAAATTATTAGCGGAACATAATATTGAATTGAAAGACGACTTTAAAATACTGAAAAATGAAAGTGGTGGATTTATGGACTACACACACTCTCTAAAGATTCAAATTTCTGATTCTGATAAATCAAGAATTGAAAAAGAAATACGAGAATCTAAAGGATTTTTAGAGTTTGTAGACTTCAGAAAAGATTATCCTTCTGCCGATTACGAAACTTTTGAAAAATTAAATTTTGAAACGAAAAAACACCTTAATCGAGAGTATTATGTAAAAGAACCTATGGAAGATGGAACCAAACACTTTCATTTTCAACTTTCAAAAACAAAAAACGAATTACAATATATTGGAAGAGATGAATAAAAAACTACCGGCAACAATGGCTATAATTAATACGGGTTTTGGTGCTTAACCCAAAGTTTAGAGCTTTAAACCAAGTCCGCCAAATCTTTTGATTTGGCTTTAGAACAAAAAAGATAAAACAAAATAAAAAGTTTTGGCTAAGTGCTTAATCGAAAGTTCACTACTTTTAATTCCCGTACTAACCATAGCCGAGACGTTACTTTCAATTGCGCCGAAAGAATTACGTTGATAGATTTGCTTAAAAATCATCTTTTTAGTTTCGCATCAACTGAATGAAAAGCAAAATGTTGAATGAATTTGAATTTTATGTTTCCCAAAAGCAGTTGATTAAATTTAAAAGCAATTGTTTTCCTGAATTTTATCTGATTGAAATACAACACTCGGAAAAACAAAGCTGAATTGATTTGACTTAAGATTTGCCAAAATTATCTGATTAAATTGACAAAAATCGCTTCCAAAGTTTGAGCTGAATATATTGCGGATAAATGATAAATTTCAATTGATAATTCTGCTCAAAATAAGTTGAAAAAAGAAATGACAATTTTTAAATATTGAGATTTTTGCTTTCAATCTATTTTATTGGAAAATCACATTCTGAAATTGAAAGCGGTAAAGCGATTCTTTCTCACTCGGACGTGGCGCAACAGAAAAGTAACAGCGCATAACAAAAACGGCGAGATTTGTGCTAATACGAAATTTTGAGTAATTTTATAAACTTAAAAGCTTAATAGATAAGTGAGCGATTTTAAAGTCGCCGCTTTCGTTATGCGCGAACCGTTGTGGTGCATTTAAAAAATGACGATTAAGAAATACATATCGACCCTTTTGAACGGAATTTTCATTCTGACGATTCTGTTTTTTATCCTTGACGGACTAACTTCATTTGAAATTAAAAGCCAGACGATAAAGTCGTTTACATATTTCGGAATTATGGTTTTGACACCTTTGACTTTTATTTGGAACCTGTGGAATTTCAAAACAAGAAAATGGAAAATAATTGGCTCGATACTGCCCACATTGACCTTAATTGGAATTTTAATAATCGGACCTTTAAGGATTGCGTTTTCATCGACAGCTTGGAAAACTCAGACAGTAATTTATCAGAATGGACATCTGAATTTTAAAAAAGTCGAATTTCAAATGCAAGACGTTGGAGCTTTAGGATACAACAAACGAACTGTTGAAGTAATTTATTTGACTGACTTGTTTATGATTGTCATTCCTGTTGAAAAAGACATTCACGAAAGAATCGAATGGATAAAAGTTGACCAAGAAATAAATGAACTCGGACTGAAATTTCCGTGAAAGAAAAAAACGACACCACAACAATGTATATAAAAAATAGGCGAAACAGTATTAAATTCAAGGCTTTTGGCTCGTATCAAACTTTGTGCTCAACCGAAAAATTCGTGCTTCGTAATCGCCTACTTTTCATATACTAACCGTTGCCACACATTTGAAAAAAAGAAATTGCACATATTGTAAATTAGAGAAGGAATTGACCGAGTTCAGTCTAAAAAAAAATGGGCTTTATGGTAGAAATGCGAATTGCAAGGAATGTGTGAAGAAGAAATCGGAATTGAGAAAGTTTAGAACAAAGGCTTTACGTGAAAACAATCAATTACCGGAATCAAAAATTTGCACAAAGTGTAATTTAGAAAAATCTCGTTCCGAATTTGCTCAAGACATAAATAAATTAGACGGACTTTATAGCAGTTGTAAATCTTGTAATCAGGAATATATTGAAAATTACAGAATAAATAATCCAGAAAAAGTAGCGAAAAGTAAGAAAAACGCAGTTTCTAAAAAAACGGAATATTATGCTGATTATAAAAACGGTTGGTATACCGAAAATAAAGAAGAACTCAACAAAAGAGGAAAAGAATACTACGAGCAGAATAAAGAATCTATAACTGAACAAAACCGAGAGTATCGTCTTGAAAAGCGGAAACAACAACTTGCAGAATATGCGAAAATAAAGTCTAAAAAGTGCAAGAAATGTGACCAACTTAAAACGAGGGAAAATTTTAGAAAATCAAAGGTTGGGAAATATGGTTTGTCAGACCATTGTAAATCTTGTAGAAAACAAGCTCAAATTGAAAAACGAGAAAAGAACAGAATAAGAAGCAAAGCATATTACAACGAAAACAAAGAGATACTTTTAGTTAAAACCTACAAAGCAAAAAAGGAAAGATTAAAAAATGACCCTGAATTCAAATTAAGAGAATTATTAAGTCATAGAGTAAGAAGAGCTATTTATGACCAAAGAGGTTCAAAATCTGCCAAAACTTTAGAATTATTAGGTTGTTCAATCAAAGAGGCTCGAATCCATTTAGAAAATCAATTTCGAGAGGGAATGGAATGGGAAAATCACGGGATTAATGGTTGGCATATTGACCATATAATTCCTTGTTCAAGTTTTGATTTAACAAAGAGCGAAGAACAAAACAAATGCTTTCATTATACAAACCTTCAACCATTATGGGCGGAAGAAAATTTAAGCAAAGGGAATAAAAACGTGTGGCAACAACGTATATAAAAAATAGCGCGAGTCGTTGCTAACACAAAGGTTCAGGCATTTTTGGAAAGTCGCCAAATTTTTAAATTTGACAAATTCCCAAAAATAAAATAATTAGTAAAATTTAAAAATTCGGCTTGTGTTTCATCCGAAAATTATCGCTTATTTTCAGCGCTACTTTTCATATACAAACCGTTACCCACAAGCGAAAAAAAGCCCACCGCACAAATAGCACATTTGGTTTTTCCCTACGCATAAGTCAACGCTTAAAAAACCAAAAGAGCTATTTTTTCCAACCGCTCCCAGACTGTTAATAAATTCGGAACACAAAATCATTGAATATCTAAAAACTCTAATTATATTTGACATTAATTGTCAAGTGTAATTAATCAATTGGTATTTAACAAATGAAAAACAACAAATCTACAGGCGAAATTCTTAGAGAGAAAAGAGAAGAAAAAGGATTGCTTTTGCGACACGTTTCTGCTGACCTCGATATTGATACTGCTATACTCAGTAAAATAGAAAGAAGTGAGCGAAAAGCAACAAAAGAACAGATTCTAAAATTGGCTGAAATACTAGATTTGGACAAAGACAATCTACTTATTCAATATCTGAGCGAAAAAATTCTCTACGAAATAAAAGATGAAGAACTTGGTAGTAAAGCATTAAAAGTGGCTGAACAGAAAATGAAGTACATTAATAACCAGAAAAGCCAAGATTAATGGAAATTAAATTAGAATTATTAGAATACCAAGAAACGGCAATAAAGTCTGTTGTTGATGTATTTGACGGAAACGACAAAAACTCATTTGACAATGCTTGTAAAGATGGTATTCGTTCAAATATATGTTCGCTTTCCGCCCAACAATTAACGGAAAACATAAAATCTGTTTTAGTTGAAAACGGAGTTGATGAAGAAGTTGCAAAACTGACTAATGAACAGGAATTAACCATTGAAATGGAAACAGGAACAGGAAAAACACTTGTTTATGTTAAATCCATTTATGAGTTATTCAAACAATACGGATTTACAAAATTCATCATTCTTGTTCCTTCGGTTGCTATTCGCCAAGGAGTTTTAAGCACACTTTCTACTTTTGAAAAACAATTAGAAGAAATTTATGGTTTTACACCCAAATCATTTGAATACAGTAGTAAAAAGCTAAATAAAGTAACCAACTTTATTGAAGAGCAACATCCTCAAATAATGGTAATGACTTTGGCTTCTTTTAACTCAGAAGACAAAATTTTAAACCAAGCCAAAAGAGAAGACCTTTTTGCAAACATTCCGTTTATTGAAGCCATTGGACGAACCAATCCAATTATCATAATGGATGAACCACAAGAAGGAATGGATACAACCAATTCTATCAGTCAAATAGGGAAGTTAAACCCACTATTTAAGATTAGATATTCGGCAACCCATAAAGTATCTAAAAACAAACTGTACCGTTTAACTCCCTATGATAGTTACAAACAAGGATTAGTAAAAAAGATTGAGGTTTTAACGGTTACAGAAAAAAATGATGAAGCCACATTAAAATTGGAGCTTTCAGAAACTAAAAACGGAAAGAATCCTATTCAAGCAAAAATTAAAGCTTGGCATCAATTAGCAAGTGGAAAAATTGAATTTAAAAATACAAAATGGCTAAAGGATGGTGACAATCTTGGAGAAGTTACCAATAACCCAAGTTATTTAAAATACAAAATTGACAGAATTAAAAAAAGTCTGAGAACTCAAAAATGGTCAGTTTCATTTACAAACGGAACAGAGATTTTTGAAAATCACGCTTCTGGAAATGTTCAAAGTATTTGGAATCTACAAATCGAATGGCTTATCATTCGACACTTTACAAAAAAACAAAAACTACAAGAAAAAGGCATAAAATGCCTTTCGCTTATATTCATTGATAAAGTTGCTAATTATGTAAGTGATGACCCTATCATTAAAAATTTATTTATAGAAAAATATAAGGAACTCTATCCTGAATTTCACGAGAACAAACAACCAACAGCAGAACATATTGAAAATATTCAAGGTTCTTATTTTGCTAAAACAGGCAAAAATGAATTTACAGACAATGAAAGCTCAATGCGAAAAAACAAGGCTGTTTTTGATGCCATTTTAAAAGACAAAGAAGGTTTGTTAAGTTATGGCGATTCTGTAGCCAATAATATAGAATTCATTTTTTCACACTCCGCCTTAGGTGTTGGTTGGGATAATCCTAACATTTTTAACATTGCTACATTGAGTAACTCGTTTTCTGAAATTAAGAAACGTCAAGAAATTGGAAGAGGATTACGTATATGTGTAAATACAGATGGACAACGTGTTTATGATACATTGAACGTTTCGGATGATGAAAGAATCAATCAGTTAACCGTAATTCCTAATGAGAGTTATGAAACTTTTGTAACCCAATATCAAGAAGAAATTAAGGAAGTTTACGGAACTTCAGGTGCTGGTGCAGGAATGACACATACGCATAAAGGAGAAAAGCAAAATGAAGTTCTCTTTAAACGTAATGCTAACGAAAATATCAATAAAGCATTTAAACGCTTTTGGGATGCTTTAGCTAAAAAAACAAATTACACCGTAGGGTTTGATGAACAAGCTCTAATTGACAGAAGTAAAGAAGCTCTAAATGCAATTAAAATTGCAGATTATGAAGCAGAAGTAAGCAGTCGTTCTATTGGAGCAATTACAGAAGATGGTATTGAAGATGAATTTGGAGGTACGGAAAGCTATAAATTGAAAGCTCATTTTACCGCTTTAGATTTAGTGGAAGAAATTAGTGAAAACACAGGTTTAAGCTACCTCACAACTTTTAATATTATTAGCGGAATTACCTATGAGCATTTTGCTAAAAACCCACCTCAATTTATTCATCAAGCATCTGCTTTGATTAAAAATATTGAATTAGAAGAAATGATAAGAGGATTAGATTATCATTTAACAGAGGGTTCTTTTCCTTTTGAATTTAACGATTTCAAAAAACAGATTGAGTACAGTAATTATACAGATACCCCAAAGAGAGGTGTGTATGATAGAATAATTCACGATAGTGATGTAGAACATCAATTTGCTTTGGCTACAGATAATGATGATGAAGTCATTTGTTTTTTAAAGCTTCCATCTTATTACAAAATAAAAACTCCCATTGGCGATTATAACCCTGATTTTGGAGTGGTAATGAAACGTAAAAGTTTGCGAGACGGAAAAGAGAGTGAATTCTATTTTGTAATTGAAACCAAAGGGACAAACGATATTAATAATAAGAAAGCATTAAAAGAAAGTGAAGTGTACAAAATAAAATGTGCCATTAAGCATTTTGCCACATTAGGCGTAGATGTACAATACAAAGCTCCTGTAAAAGATTACCAATATTTTAAAACAGAAGCGAATACTACTATTAATACATTAATTGAAGAAGCATAGAACAATGGAAAATATAAACGAACATATGCCTTTGAGCAACGATTGGAACAAAGAAAGATTGGCCCAATTAAAACAATTAATGCCAGACCTTTTTACCAATGATGGCGAGCTAAACATAAACGAACTTAAAAAAGTAGTTGACCCAAAAATCGTAAACGAAACTGAACGTTACGAATTTAGATGGTTTGGAAAAAGTAATGCTAAAAGAGAAGCATTTACACCTACTGATGCTACTTTAGTTTATGATGAAGAAAGAAGTGTAAACCCAAATGAAAGTGAAAACTTAATTATAGAGGGAGAAAACTTAGCAGTACTTAAATTACTAAGCAACAGCTACCGTGAGCAAGTAAAGTGCATTTACATAGACCCGCCTTACAATACAGGAAAAGACTTTGTGTATTCTGACAAATTTAACCAAGACAAAAAAGAATATTGGGAAGATAATGAAACTACAGAAAGTGGCTTTAAAATAGATACCAATACAGAAACTGATGGACGTTTTCATAGCAATTGGCTAAATATGATGTACAGCCGTTTACTGATTGCAAGGCAACTATTAAAAGAAGATGGAGTTATTTTTATTTCTATTGATGATAATGAAGTGCATCATTTAAGAAAGTTGTGTGATGATGTTTTTGGAGAGGATAATTTTATTTCTAATGTTATATGGGAGAAAAAATTCGCACCTTCGAATGATGCAAAATGGTTTTCAGATAATCACGACCATATTATTGTTTATGCCAAAAACAAAGAAATATTTCGCCCTAATTTATTAGAAAGGACTAAAGAATCTATATCTCGATATAAGAATCCAGATAATGATGAAAGAGGTGTTTGGGTTTCTGGTGATATGACAGTAAAAACATATAATCAGAACTACGATTTTGAAATAACAACTCCATCAGGAAAAAAAATATCCCCACCAAAAGGAATTTGTTGGAGATATTCAAAAGAAAAAGTGATTGAACTAATTAATGACAATAGAATTTGGTTCGGTACTTCTGGCGATAACGTACCAAGAGTAAAAAGATTTTTAACAGAGGTAAAAGATGGAATTACACCTCTTACAATTTGGTATCATAAAGATGTTGGACATAATCAATCTGCAACTCAAGAATTAAGAAAAATATTTTTAGGAGAACAATATTTTGACACACCTAAACCAACTCGTTTATTAGAAAGAATAATTCATCTATCAATGGATAGTGATGACCTAATTTTAGATTTTTTCTCAGGCTCAGGTACAACAGGGCAATCCATTGCAGAACTCAACCAAAAAGATGGTGGAAATAGAAAACATATTTTAGTTCAATTACCAGAAGCTACAGATGAAAATAGTGAAGCTTACAAAGCTGGCTACAAAAAAATAAGCGACATCACAATTGAGCGAAACAAACGTGTAATAGAAAAAATAATTAAAGAAAAGAAAGAAGCTACACCTGATTTATTTAATACTTCGACAGGCTCAGCACAGGAAAAGAAAAGCGAACTAGAACAATTAAAAGGTTTAGGGTTTAAAGTATTCAAACTACAAAAATCAAACTTTCCAAGAGTAGAATTTGCTCCAGACCCAGAAAAAACAGAAGAAGAGAATATTGAGCTACTTAAAAAGTACATAAAAGACAAAGAAGCACAATTGGTAAATGCCTTCAACAGAGACGAATTGATTACCGAAATATTAATTAAAAACGGTTTTAAACTCAATTATACGTTAACAAAGCAAGCCGAATTTAAAAAGAATGAAATTCTATTTGTTACAGATGGCGACAAAGAAACCTTAATCTGTTTAGACGTTATTATTGCAGATGAAACTGTAGCCCATTTCAAAACGAATACAGGCCAGAAATTAATTGTATTGGAACGTGCTTTAGACACTACCAAAAAATGGAATTTAAAACACGCAATGGGAGATAAGTTTAATGCCTTTTAAAAATCGGAATGGTAAAAGCCAACGCTAAAGCCATACACATTGCCAAGTCGCTCAAAAGCCAACCGCACGAGCCAAAACTTGTCAAAGAGTATGTCTTCTGCCAACACTAGCAAGTTTGCGGAAAGAAAGCCAGTTGGTAACAATGTATAAAAAACATAGGGCGTTTGTGCTAAACCGAAAGGTCTGTGAATATTAATAAAGTCCGCTAAATATAAAATTTGGCGTTTATAGAAAAAAGATAAAAGCAAAATATTTATATTTAGCTAAGTAATAAACTGAAAAGTAAGTGCTTATCACCTGCCCTACGTTTCTTATACGTGACGTTATGCACAAATGGATAAATGAAAATGAAACTAATTTTAATACTACTTTTTATAATAAATCCTCTATCAGATAATTATTTACTTATCGCTGAGAGTGAAATAAATGAGAAAATAGAAGATAAAC
>Ga0306893_100259_pt1 | contig 20536 bp, 20 predicted proteins | sample AntDeeMetagen293_FD_190417 | JGI IMG/M metagenome (GOLD analysis project Ga0306893, IMG submission 190417) | Saline lake microbial communities from Deep lake, Antarctica - Metagenome #293 (v2) (version 2) | ecosystem: Environmental > Aquatic > Non-marine Saline and Alkaline > Saline | place...
GTCCGAAAACAGATTTACCCGAAAAATAATTACTTTTAGCCATCGTATTTATTGTTTTGCAACTCCAAATTACGATTTCTAAGGAGAAGTCATTCGTGGCTTCTCTTTTTTTTACCGGACACTACTGTTTTAATAAATATAAATATCATGAAAAAATTTTTATTTTTAAGTTTATTTTTAATTTTCAGCATTTCCTGTTCCACAAATGAGGAAATCGAAATTCTCACAGAAAATTCCAAATTAAAATTTAGTGTTAAATACTTGCAAAAAAACACTATAATGCAAAAAGTGTTTTCTTTGACCAAACAACAGGCGACAAATTTAAAAAATCGATCAAAACAATCTTACTCATTGATAATCAAGAATTTGATTTCTTAATTAAAGAAGAAAACTTGAACGAGAGTCAACAATTACAATTAAAAAATATGTTATCCTATTTAGGATTTGAGATTAAAGAAAATTACATAGAATATGCTATTAATATTGAGAAATTGGTATTGGAATTTCATGAAAATACTAACTTCTTTGAAATGTCTCAAGAAAAACAAGAAGAAATTTTATATAAATATTTTGTTCTACAGAACAATAAGAAATCATCCTGTCCTGAATTAGAAGCCTGTTTAGATGAAGCACAAGCTTTAAGTACCTTAGGGATAATAGCTTGTACAGGTTCTTCTATAGGTGTTGGTTCTATTACTGGAGGTTTTGGAGGAGTTGTATTTCAAGTTTTCTGTTTAGCTGCCAATATGGATTATTTTCTTGCACAATTAAACTCTTGCCATGTTAACAATAATTGTAATGACTTTTCAGATTAAAAATATATATAATGAAGTTGAAGATTTTAAAGCTTAGCTGCACTGTTTTTCCATTAGGAATTTTCATTTTAGCAATAATATTGGAAAATAAAATTTTGCTCTATTTGAATGTCTTAATTACCTTAGTCTTAGTAGGTCTCTTACTGTACAATCTCTATAAAGAAGATGAAAATAACCCAATTATAAAAAGATCTTATCCATTAGTGTTTATTTTGTTACTGGCTGTGGGTTTTTTTATTTACAGTTATTTTATTAGATAAAAAAAAGCTTTGAATGAAAAGACAGTATTGAAGTGCAATTATTGCATATTAAGGCAAACCTTCTGGAAATCTATGGATTGATTCGCCTTTTCAAAAGTCTCCGAAAAATTCGGAGGCTTTTGAAAAGGCAAAGCTTAAAGGCTTTATCATAAAGCGTTCTAAAGATTTTTACCTAAAGGATAGAGGCTGTCCCTTAACTTGGGAACCTAGTGGCTACGATTTTCTGTCGCCTTGTCTTGAGGAAGTTTCTTTGATGAGCAAGATTCTACCAGACCAGGAATTTGAGTCTTGGGCTAGAGCTTTTATGCCAAGTCTGTTTTCAAAATACTTTAGTCTTGAGGTCGCTGAGGTAAGTGATAGGAGTGATGGTAAGTTGGTGCATCTGGAGGGTTTAAACTTTAGTAGGGCTTGGAATTTATATGAATTGGCCAATCGGTATGAAGCTTTGTATCATCTTAAAACTACGGGTGATAAGCATTTTGTTAAGGCTTATCCTCATCTTTTCGGAGATACTTACGAGGGGTCACATCGGTTAGGGACTTTTGCTTTATATGCCCTAGACAAACGCCCAGAATGATAAAACGTCTTTCAAAATACTTTGGTCCTGGAACTTTTGTGGCTGCTGCCTTTATAGGTCCTGGAACCATCACCATCTGTTCCATTGCAGGGGTGACGTTTGGGATGGATTTGATTTGGGCATTAGCATTGTCTATACTTGCCACGATCGTTTTACAAAATATGTCAGCTAGGGTAGGATTGGTAACTCAAAAAGATCTGGGAACCGCTATGCGACATGTGGTAAAGCATCCTTTACTAAAAGGAATTCTAATGCTTTTGGTGGTTCTTGCTATTGTTTTTGGAAATGCCGCTTATGAAGCAGGAAACATAAGTGGAGCTGTGATGGGCTTCTCCGTCATCTATGCAGACACCCAAATCCATTTTGGTAATTTTCAAGTGGATTATTTGCCAGTTGTCATTGGACTCATTTGCTTTTTTATTCTGAATTTGAATTCTTATAAAAAAATTGAAAGCATCTTAATAGTATTGGTCGTGTTGATGAGTCTATCTTTTTTGGCAACCGCAGTCATAACCCAACCAGATTATAAAGCTTTACTAAAAGGATTGATTTTATTTAAAATGCCTTCAGAATCTTTAACCACTCTTTTGGCGATAGTGGGAACCACCATTGTTCCGTATAATTTGTTTTTACATTCGTCTATTGTTCAGGAAAAATGGAAGGGTCTAAAAGGATTAAAGTCAGCCCGATGGGATTCTGCTATAGCGATAGGTTTAGGAGGTTTAGTTTCCATAGCGGTGGTCGTTGCCGCTTCCAGGTTACCTAAGCAGGAGTTGCTTTCTATTTTGGATATGGCAGAAACACTCGAGCCCTTGTATGGGATTTATGCTAAGTATCTATTGGGTTTCGGTATGTTTGCGGCAGGGATCACTTCAACATTAACGGCCGCTTTGGCATCAGCCTATGTTTTAAGAGGATGTTTGGGTTGGAATGTGAGTACCTCCCATCCTAAATTTAAATGGACTTGGAGAGGTATTCTTTTTCTAGGCGTTTTCTTTTCCTCTTTGGGAATCAATCCAATTCAACTCATCCAAATAGCCCAAGTGAGCAATGCGATTTTACTACCCTTTATCGCCGTTTTACTTTTGGTGATAGTCTCCAACCAAAAGTTGATGGGAGAACATAAAAACACTTGGATTCAAAACTTAATAGGCATTCTGATTATCTTGTTTTGCTTGTTTTTGAGCTTAAAGAGTTTTTTTATGATGTTTAACGGGTAGAGGGTTTTATAAACTTTTGATTTTATCAGTAGCCAAGTTTTTATCTAAAGTAATTTAGACATCCCCATTATAGACTTAATGATTTTAAATCTGGCTTCAAATCTGCAAACTGATCGGGAATTAATTGGTTATTCAGGGATATTATTTTTCTGTGGTTTAAATTCAAATTCTCAATTAATAACATGTAATAAGAATCAAAAATACCATTTAAGACCCCGTTGTTTTCTATATTTTCTAAACCTTTCTCAATACGCACGGCTAATTGGGGTTTTTTGGGATTGACATAAAACACCAAAGGGAATGGATAAAAAAACATTAAGCTATTTTCTATGCTTAAGTCAGCGTGTTGAGAAGCTCTGTTTTTAAAAATGCTTTCCACTTCATTTGCACCAAAGGTCGTATAGTCAAATTCTCCGGATACTAGCCTATTAAAAACATCATCAAAACTCCCTTTTTCAATTACTTTAAATTCGTTAGTTCTAAAAATATCGGCATCACTCCATGTTTCTGGAATACCTAGTGTTAGTTGTTTTATGTCTTTTGAATTGGCCTCCTTAAACTTAAAGGTATCCTTCTCTTTTATAATAAGAATGCGATATCCCAATAAATTTCTAGCAAGGGGTTTAGAAATCATAAGGATATCTTCAGGCTTAAACTTCTGGTTACCGGCAATAGTGACTAGGAGATCATGATTCTTTTCGCTAAAAGCATGCGATTCCTCTTTTCCAGGATAGTCAGCTCGACTTTCTGAAATCTCCCAAGGCCCAAATTCTAAAGTTGTAGCCTCAAGTAAAGCTTCTAGAACTTCCCTTTCATAATCTTGTCTAATCTCTGACCGGTTGCCATTCCAGAAATCAACAGTTAAGATATCTAATTTGGAGTGAGTGTGTTTTATCAGAACTAAAGAGTTTTAGAATGAATAGCTAGAAGAATAAGCATTTTGGAATACGTGTAAGAAAGATTGATTTTAGCGTGTTTTAATTTCTTACAAAGTAAGCCTAATGTTTTACCTTAAAAAAATAACGTCATCTTTTAAACTAAATTTTTCTTTTAATTTACTTCATTTTTATTCCAACGATAATTCAACATCAAAATGGAAAAAACGTATCAGCTTTACAATTTATAAATTGACAATTAGATTTAGGTTAAAAATTTATTCCTTTATATTTAAAAAAATTAATCTCATGAATCTATATCTCAAACCCCTAAGTTTCCTAACAACTCTACTGATCTTAATAACTTACCATACTTATGGCCAAGGCGATAGGGAAGCTGACGGGCTTAATTTTGCATCAAGATCTGAAGTTATAGGACAATATGGGATGGTAGCGACAAGTCATCCATTAGCCACTCAAATTGGATTGGATATTTTAAAGCAAGGTGGCAACGCCATAGATGCGGCGATAGCTGCAAATGCAGCTACAGGCCTTATGGAACCAACAGGGAACGGTATTGGAGGTGACTTATTTGCCATTGTCTGGCATGAAAAAACTCAAAAGCTCTATGCTATAAACGCTAGTGGGCGTTCACCTTTAGGCTTGTCTTATGATGACCTACTAAAAGAATTAGATGAAATCGACGAGGAAAGTATTCCTCCTTATCATTTACTTTCTGTCTCCGTGCCAGGCGCAGTTGATGGCTGGTTTGAGTTGCATAAAAAATTTGGCTCTCTATCGATGGAAGAAATTCTTAAATCTCCAATTCACTATGCTGAAAATGGATTTCCTGTAACAGAAGCTATTTCTGCTGGATGGAGGCGTAGTGTCCCCTTTTTAAAAACTCAGCCAGGAGCTTTTGAAAGCACATTCACTATTGACGGTCTTGGCCCTCATAAAGGTGAAATCTTTAAGAATCCCGATCTTGGAAACACGCTAAGAGTGTTGGCGAAAAAGGGTAGAGATGCTTTTTATAATGGCGAGATCGCAAAAAAGATAGATAAATGGATGGTGAAAAATAAGGGTTATCTACGCTATACGGATTTTGAAAAGCACCGTTCTGAATGGGTGGAACCCGTTACGACTAACTATAGAGGCTACGACGTTTATCAAGTTGGGGGGAACGTCCAGGGAACAGCCGTTTTACAAATGCTGAATATTTTGGAAGGCTACGATTTGAAGTCTATGGGGTATGGTACACTAGAAACCTTACATGCTTTTATAGAAACCAAAAAGCTAGTTTACGAAGACAGAGCCAAGCATTACTCAGATCCTGATTTTCAAGAGGTGCCTTATGATGTTTTGCTCTCAAAAGAATATGCCGCTGAACGTAGAAAGCTGATTGGTGAAACTGCGATGAAAGATGTTAGCACTGGTGTTGAGGTTATTGAAAATGGAGACACAGTGTATTTGACGACTGCCGATAGTGAAGGCAATATGGTGTCTTTGATACAAAGTAATTTTAGAGGGATGGGAACTGGTTTTGTAGTGCCTGGACTTGGATTTAGCTTTCAAAATCGAGGTGAATTGTTTTCTACTGATTCCAAGCACCCTAATGTATATGCCCCTGGAAAGCGTCCTTTTCACACTATTATACCAGGGTTTGTAATGAAAGGCGGCAAGCCATTTTTTAGCTTTGGAAACATGGGAGGGGCTTACCAACCCATAGGACATGTCAGTATTTTAACCAATATCATCGATTTTGGAATGAATGTACAAGAGGCTGGCGATGCTGCGAGATGGGATCATTCTGGATCATCGGAACCTACAGGAAAACTCACGGACAAATTGAGTACTACTGGTCAAGTGAACTTAGAGTCTGGAATTCCTTACGAAGTTGTGCGCCAACTTAGAGCAAAGGGACACAAAGTCGAAGTGGGGAATAGCTTTTTTGGGAGGTACCAAGGTATTATGCGCGATTATGAAAACGGAGTGTATTTAGGCGCTTCAGAATCTAGAGTGGATGGTCAAGCAGCTGGGTATTAAAATTATCCAATCTGGGTTCATAAATTTTAAAACCAATTTGATCGGGATTAACCCTCCAGTCATAGTCTTTAATAAAACTTTGAATGGTATATTGATGGGTTGTGATATAATATCCAGGTTTAAATGTGGTTTGCGTCTAGGTTTTTAGACCACATAATAAGGCAAGGAGGGTAATGAAAACGAATTTTATGATAAGGAAAGATCAGGATAAAGATTTAATATAGTCAACCAGTTCCATAATCATTGTCACCATCGAATCTACTCTTTTCTGACTTTAAGACTACTTTCATTTTCCTTAAAAGAAAGGGGTATGTTGGAAAAATTCTAAATATTTAGCCAATACGAAAGCTTTAAGTTTATAGACCTAAACTTGGGTTCAATAGTGTTCACACTGTAACTGTCATTATAAACAATAAAAAGGTCAGATAAGGGTGCAAAGCGCCACTGCAGTCTGGAGTTAATGCCTAGGTTATCTCGTTGATTACTATATTGAAATACAGTTGACCAAAATATGGATTTGCTAAAAGTAATGCCGACTCTTGGACTTATCAACCAAAGATCTGCACTAGGGAAGGGGTCTGGTAATATTATTTTGTCGTAGTTGATATTAACACTCAGCCTTACTTTTGGCTGTAATCTTAGTAAGGCTTGTCCACCGAAGGAATATTGCTGACCATTGAAGAATTCGCCAATACCAACGGTACTACTGAATGAAAATATTTCAGCACTGTTGCTGGCGTAGTTAAATTCAACTGAATTGAAGGTATAGCCTTGGTTTGCGGGAAGTTGTAGACCACCTTCCGTTCCAGTAGGATCAAAAGGCTGAGTTAGAAAGATAAAATTATTAGAATAATTCACACCAAATTGCGTAAAATCTTTCATAGTAACTCTATAATTGAGTCCAAATTCGTGATCAGTTTTTTTATAATCAAGACCCGGTCTCCAAATTAGAGTAGGCTCAAATTCTAATCTATGATTATTAACGGCTCCCTTATTAGGCCAAAATAAGCGTCTAATTGAGGTTGTAGATTGGATGATATCATTTCTTCTTATAAACCCTAAATCGGACCGGAAACCCTCACCGACATGAGTAAGATTAGAAGACACGTTCCAATACTTTGTATTTTTTTCTAATGAAGCACCAGCTGAATAGTTGTTATTGGTATCTTCAGGCTGAAAAGATTTATGCGCATAAAATCTTCCATTCCATACATTATCTTCACTTGCCAAATTATAGTCTATCCCAACGACTCTATTGTAGGTATCTTTATCCTTAACAAAATCCTCGGATCCTGTAGTTTGTCTATTTATAAAAAAGAATCCAATATTCGACCTGCTAAATACCTTCTGCTGTAAGGCCAACATAGTATTGTTATTGGAGGCGATCTCTTGTTCTACGTCCTTGTTAGTTTGTATATTTAAGAAACCTAGACGAAGATTTTTGTTGAGCTTCCCACTAAGGCGGACACCTCCTAAAATATCGTTTTGAACAGAATTACCAAGACTATCTGTTGCTATGCCTATTCTACGAGAGAAAAAAGGATTAGCGTCATCACTATTGCCAAATGCTCCAAACAGGTCATTATTGTCGACAAAGAATTGCCTGCGTTCTGGGAGATTAATTTCAAAACGAGTAAGGTTGGTAAAGATGTCATCAACCTCAACATTTGAGAAGTCAGGATTCAAAGTAATGTCTAGATTCATTCCGTTGCCAATGGCTATTTTGGCATCTGCCCCTACTTTTACAGAGGCATTTGAGGTGTCTGTAGTGTAATCTTTTTCTGCAATACCGTTGATGTATGGAATAATGGCTAAGGGTGTTCTTGATCTACCCAAAGGCTTTTCAAAAAACATATCACCCATAAAAGCCAAATTGATTACACTTTGATTTTGAGGAGTTACAAACCAATTACTGCGTTCATTTGATTGCATATCAAACCTATAGCTCTGGAAACGCCACTTGGTTTCTCCTTCAGCAAATTTGAAGGAGGTTAGCGGAATAGATATTTCGGCAGTGTAATATCCATCATATATCTTACTTTCCCCTTTCCATTTTATATCCCAAGATGTTGTAAATCCATTTAAGCTTTGTCCTCCTCCAGAAATAAAAACTTCTCTACGAACCCCTAGGGGGTTTATGCCAAATAGGAATGCATTGTTGCCATCATTGAAAGTATCAAACATAATATTAATATTGTCGCTTCCAGTCGCTCGGAAATCACGTTCCAAAGACGGAATCACATAATCACTCCCAGACGTATAGGCTTTTATACCTATATAAAGTGTTTTATCATCCACAAGTATCCTAATATCTGTCTGGTATTCTGCGAGTTTATCGTCTGATGGAAAATACTGTTGAAAATCTCCCACACTCTCAGCAGAAACCCAAGCTGATTCGTTCAAAACCCCATCAATTATAAAGGCTTCTGAGGTGTGTTTTACAGTAAATTTTTTTTGCAAATTTTGAGCTGTTGTTGATATAAAGGAGAAAAAAAGGACGACGACAGTAGTGGTTTTGATCATAGAGTGCGGATTCTTAAAAGCACTAAATTAGGACTTTGCAGTTTCTAAAAAAATTAAATTTTTGACTCAGCGGATAAATTCCGACACTTATAATTTAGATCGCTGTTTCAATAGGTGTACAAGCTTTTTAAAACAGAGTTTAGTGACTTTCCGACTGGGGTAAGGGTGAAGTTTACTCTTGGGGTTGCTTCAGCTTCCCCTGCCACGCTTGTTGGCCTCTTTCTTATTACTATTGCAGATGACCATCTTGAAGAAACCCTCGTCTAGGTCTATAGTGTCGGTCAGTGTGTGGCCGTTATCGAGCACCCCCACGACCGAATATATCCTGTGCATCATCGCCCAGAAGGGCTCAACGATTGTGTTCTTGCTGTCGCTGTATATTTTTGGTGGAGGAGCTTTCTTTGGTTGGGGTTAGAAGGTGCATGGCGATGAACTAGGACTGGAAGGGCAGCTTGGTAGACACTTGACTTACCCGAGCGCAGTGGGGCGTGGAAAGAGTACATTATGCACTCTTAGCTTTATTTGTTCATTTTTAAATAGTGCTGGGTGCCGCCGCACTTTTTGCAGGCTACATACTGTTTGTTGCTGACGGCTTTGAGCTTCAGCCAACAGATCTGTTCGTCTAGGTTCTGTTTGTAATAGTCTAGAATTGCGATACCTTTAGGTTTTTAGAACTCACAGGTAACACTTTAGACGTTCAAGCGGACATTCATAAAAAATTATTTAGCGGCAAACGCCATAAACTCCATAACTTTTCAATGATTAAAGATAAAGGACAGAAGAAAGCGAAATCAAAAAATAGATTCCGTTTTTTTAGGATTCGTTGCAAAAACTCATTTCAAGATTATTCTATTTAACGATCACTGAAGTCTGATCAAGCCCAGTGTTGCCGGTTTTGGGATCATAGGCATAGATACTGATGTGATAAACCCCTTTTTCTAAGGTCGTAGTTGCGGTAAAAGTGCTCTGTTTATCTGCAAATTTAAGCTCAACTTCTGTTCTGTTTCCGGTATCGCTCTGGATCAATGCTTTTACCTCGTAGTCATTGGCATCCCAGATTCCGTCTGGGGAAGTGGGGCAGCCGCACATCATGACCACATTGGCTTTAAGCCTTAACTCACTGCCGGCGGAAATGCTTTCATGCGTCTGCGGACTCAGAATATCGACCACAAAACCTGGAATATCAAGAATAAGACCTTCGCCTTCTATATTCTTACCCGGAATGAGCCATAGTTGAGTAGAACTGAGCACTGCGGCCTGTTTTTTTAGCACTGGCGCATACGCTTCAACGGTTACAAAAACGGGTTCTTTTAGGTCTAAATCCGCAGTAAAGCCGGCTGTTTTATCATCTGTGATTGGCTCGTCACGTTTATGCGGGGTTTTCATGATTTTTTCGGTATCGCCAGTGCTTCCGGATGTGATTCCTTCGGCCAAAATTTCTCCGGTACTGGCGTTCTTTATGATAATTTGCGCACCACCAATAGAAGTGCCTATAAATTTGGCATCTTTCGCTTTAGCGCGAACGGTTACCGAAGTATTCTGAGCAGAAACGGAAGAAAATGACATAAAAACGGTAATTATCAAGCTAAAAATGTAGACCTTTTTGATCATTGTTTTTTATCATAATATATTGAAAAAAAGGAGATAAAGCATGGTGCAATTCCTTAAACATTCGTTAAACCATGATCGTTATTTATTATTCCTGTGCCATCATAAGCTTCTAACGATCAACCGCCATCGTGGCCAGTAGGAAGCATTCTAGAAATAAGCATAATCAATTAATGCCGAAGGAAAACGGAGGTCCTTCCATCTGAAAATCCAGACACTTATATATGTTACTAAATTTCTCATTCTCAGCATCGCGCTGTCAAACATGACATTTAGAATTATTAGTTTCAGAAATCGCCCATTGATGTCCATTATTGCCTAAAATGAACCGTTTTTAGTTTCATTTAAGCAGTTTGATGAACCAATGATAAATGTTGCGGTAAGAATAAACTTGTAAATGGTAGAAATTTCTAGGTCAATAATCAATAAAAGAAAATTAAAGTCGATTTATTTCAAACTTGATAAAGAGGAAGAGTGGGGTCTTTCTGCTAGGAGTTCGTGGGAAATTTTAGAGATAACACGCAATGAAAGATGTTAGTACTGGTGTTGAGGTCGTTGAAAATGGAGACACCGTGTACTTGACCACTGCCGATAGTGAAGGAAATTTAAGTTTACGTTATAAAGAATAGCCCCTCCCTATATTTTTAAGTCTTAAAGTTTGGTGCTGGGTTTTGATAGATTTTAATAAAGGGGTCTGAGGTCGATGTAACATGTTTTTCTTTCTACTTGAAGGGAAAAAGATCTACTCATTATAAAATGGAAGTCATATTTATAACTTTTTCGTAGATTAGTAAAACTCTAGATAAGTATTATAAATTTTAAAAGCATAGCCTTTGAATTGTAGTAAGAACCGTAAACTTATTTTAAACCTAAATTCTTATGGATGGGTTTTATGTCTTTTCCTAGTATTCACTAACTTTTCCAATGCTCAAAGTATCAAGGGGTTTGAGGTGAAGCAGTGGTATGTAGAATCTCAAATTGGGCTCTCTTATCTGTGGAGTGATTTGGCGATAGTAGACAATTCTTTAAGTTTAGAACAGGAGCCTACTTTCGAAAATGCTATAAAACTTCAAATGCTATTCAATATCAACTATAGTTTAGCAAGGAATTTTTTTGTGGGTTTCAATGTAGGTGTTGGATATTTAGACTATGAAATAAAAGAAAGCAATCAACAGGTTAATTTTAGTAATTATCAGTTTGGAACCTATTTTCGGTACTATCTTGAAATCACTCCTATGATATCTGTTTTTACTCAAGTCGGGGCAAATCAAAACTTCTTAGAATCCAACCGCTTTGAGTCAAACTCTTATATAAATGCTTATAACGACATCGGACTTACTTTAAAATTGGTCGAAAATTGGTGGTTATCCTTCACCTTTAGAGATTTGGTTTATTTTTATTCTAGTGACCCTAATTTTGAAGATAGAAGTGATTTTGGGTTTAGTAATCCGCTTCGAAACTTTGCCAAATTTCCAGTGTTTGGTGTTCAGTACCAATTAGATTAAATTTTATGGCTCTTCGGGTTTAATCGTAAATCATACTTTTCTTAGCTATTGGACTTCAGTTATTATTCTAACAGGGAACGCCTTTAAAGGACGCGTTGCTCCAAAGCAATTGAGGAAGATAAACGAGGTCCTAATGGTCAGATTTTTATCCCAAGAATGATTATTTTATAGTGTTTCAGTTTTTCAACAATAATTATGGGCTATAAAAACCTGATTAAAAGCTCATTTAATAAAAAAAAAATGTACTACTTTAATCTTTTGGTAATTCTAGAAAGTCTAATTTGGAGTATTACAAGAACTTCAGCAGGAGAATCTCACAATAAAAAGGAGTTCAATCGAAGATTTAATAGAACAAGTGCATTTTCTCTATTCTTCAATTCGACAAAGAAAATGAGCCCACATAGGAACAACTTTTAAAAATATACATTTTGAAAAAATCATTTGTCAATCCAAAATATAAAAAGCTATTATCAATGCAAACGATTGTAAACGCTCTTTTATTTATCCTTTTTAGTAATTTGGCTGGAATTGGAGGTTATACTGTGAAGGCTCAAGACTCTATTAATACAACTGTCCCTTCAAAAGATAGTACTATGGTAGAGGATGATTTTAAAACAAATTCAGTTCAAGGGTATGAGGAGAATTATTATGTCGTTCATAATAGAAACCAATTCTTTGAACGTTCAGAAATGAATGTTAACAGAGAAACTCCCCAAGCTTCTCTTGAGAATTTTATTTTGAGCTCTAGAAACGGCGATTATCTTAAGGCTTCCTATTCCCTCAATTTAAATCTGATTGCTGATGATGTTTCGGATGAGCAATTAACCGAACTAGCTCAAAAACTCTTCATTGTCATTAATAAGAATGTTAAAATTGACTGGGATAGATTGCCAGAGAGGCCAGATGGGCAGATAGATAATATGATAAATAATAATAAAACCATTGCTGCAACACCAAGGAAGAGTATAGCTTTCGGAAAACTAAATGTCGGCGATAGAGATCTAACCCTGAGACTGCAACGGGTAAAATACAAAACCGAACCGCCCTATTGGGTTATATCTGCCAATACAGTGGAAAATATCGACGTCCTATATGCTGCTTATGGGCCAACCAAAATGGTTCAAATATTACCAGAAGAGTGGAGATTGGAAGTCGAATTTTTGCAAATACCTCTTTGGAAAATTATCGGATTATTTGTTTCAATCATGATAGCCTTTGGATTAGGTTGGTTTTCAATTTTTATCTTAAAACGAATATTTGGCAGCTCAAAGTGGAGATGGATTTCTTCGTTATCCTTTCGCTTAGCGCTACCAGCTTCTTTCTTTGCTGGTATGCTTACTCTTTATTTACTTTTAAACAACTTAGTTGTATTTAGAGGGGATTTTGCAAATGGGTTTTACACGATCATTTTAATTGCTACAGTAGCTTTTGGGACTTGGTTTGTTATGCGATTTCTAAATGCCTTTATTTCTTTTTTGGCTGAAGAAAAAACAGATAATATTTATGCCGAAGAAAACGTGGAGACACGTCGAGTCCTCACTCATTTATCAGTAGCTAGAAGGATAATTACCTTTGTTATTTTTTTGATTGGAGCCGGCATCATTCTATCTCAATTTGAAAGTTTCAAAAACTTGGGGGTATCCCTCTTCGCATCTGCGGGAATTGCCACATTAATCATTGGTATTGCCGCTCAAAGTACTTTAGGCGATGTTATTGCGGGAATTCAAATAGCCATTACCAAACCAGCTCAAATTGGCGATTTAGTTCTATTCGATGATCAATGGGGACATGTAGAAGACATTGGTTTTGTTTATTTGATCGTTAAAACTTGGGATGAAAGAAGAATCGTTACACCTCTTAAAAGTGTTATTTCAAATTCATTCGAAAATTGGTCAATGCGAGGTTCAAAACAAATTCGGTCCATCGATATTTACACCGATTATAGAATTAATATTCAAAAAGTCCGAGAAAAATTCGAGGAACTACTTAAGGAATCTTCATCTTGGGATGAACAAGTTTCACCATCCGTTCAAGTTATAGAATCTACTGAAAAAGCCATTAAGATCAGAGCATTATGCAGTGCTAAAGACCCTTTTATCGCTTGGGATTTACAATGCGAATTAAGGGAGAAACTTATAGATTATATCTGCGAATTGGAGGAAGGTTTGGGCTTGTCAAAAACCAGGATTGCTTTAGAGCCTAGTGATAAAACTGATTCATAGCAGGTGTTCTACCAATCCAGTTGGTCATATTTGATGATATTAACGGGCTAAGTATTTTTGGAATTTGTTTAAGTATTTCTTATAGATCAATTGCTGAATAGGACCTCGATCCATCTTGTAAAAGTATTTGATATAACTTCCCTCAGAGTAATTATAAAGCGAAGCGTCCTCACTCGCTAAGAGTGTTTTTAAGAAAAGGCGTTGGTTAACAAAATTGGGTGTTCTCGTGTTATCGAGTTCTGTAAGCTTATCATCTGAGGTGTCTATATCCACGTTAACAGAAACGTATCTTGAGGAGTCTAGAATTTCAAAGAGAAGGATGTCTTTGGCCAAAAGAGTTCTCTCAGCTCCATTTTTAGACGCCTTAAAATTAATTTGATCTGGGTTACCTCTCCAGTCATAGTCTTTAATCAAACCTTGAATGGTGTCTTGATTGGTTGTGATATAATAGCCAGGTTTAAATGTGGTTTGCGTATAGGACTTTAGACCACATAAAAATACTAGAAATGTAATGAGAACGTATTTCATCAAAATAAGTTTAGTTTAAAAAAGTAATGTGTCTTATCTGGTATTAGAATGGCTTATTAAAGATACTTTTTTTTTAAGGTTCATAACATAAATCGTTCTTTTCCCCAAGTGTCTAGGCTTTTTAAAATAGAGTCTAGTGATTGTCCTTCTGGAGTTAGAGTATAGTCGACTCTTGGGGGGACTTCTGGATAGACTGTTCTGTGAATAAGCCCATCTTTTTCTAATTCGCGAACCGTTTGGGTAAACATCTTATTGGAGATTTCAGGAATTTTTTTCTGTAGGATACCAGATCGAAGCGGTCCGTCTAAAAGGTGAAATAATACTAGCGGTTTCCACTTTGTACCGATGATCTGCATTGTGAGGTGTAAAGGACAAAAAATTTTAGACATTCTTAGATTTTAACGTATTGATTATCAGCAATTAACTCGTTTAGTACCCTATATAACATTTAGGTAACATATTGTTTAAGAGGTGAATATATCCTTAATTTGCACTTTAAAAAAGAAAAAGCATGAAAACAAAAGAAAATTATCCAAAGTCCTTTTCCCATATAGGTCTTACTGTTCCCAATATCCAAGAGGCTGTAAAGTTTTACTCAGATGTTATGGGATGGTATACTATTATGAAGCCCTCTTTGGTCAAAAAAGAAAGTGATACAGCTATAGGTATGATGTGTATTGATGTGTTTGGTGAAGAATGGGAGACCTTTGAAATTGCCCATATGTCCACCTCCGATGGGACTGGCATTGAGTTGTTTTGCTTTCCTCACGGAGATAAAGTCGCCCCTGAATTTAAGCCTTTCAACACTGGCCTTTTTCATTTTTGCATACAAGATCCAAATATTGAAGATCTCATTGATAGCATAGTAGCACATGGTGGAAAACAGCGTATGCCAATAAGAGAATATTACCCAAAGGATAAACCCTTTAAAATGTGCTATGTCGAAGATCCGTTTGGGATCGTCTTTGAAATTTACACCCATAGTTATGAATTGACCTATTCCTCTGGAGCTTATTCAGAATAAGTAAACCTGAAATTATTGCAATTTAATGGATAGTTAACCTTACTTAGAGAATAGATTCAAACCACTTGTTTTGTGTCCCTATTTTAAGAACTGGGATTATACAAGACTTTCTTATCCATTTTAAAACTCTTAGCTTTTATTAGGAAACCGATAAGAATTCATTCTATAATTATTTTATAAGTTTGCAGCTTGAAAGAACTTCAAAATATAAAACCCTCGAGATCTCTATTCCCAATAATTGGGTTAGCGTTCTTGTTGTTGCTTTCTCCTTGCAAGGTTAGAAACTTTATTCAAGCAGAGCTTGGCGTTCCTCAAACTGAAGTCGCCAACCGAAGTCAAACCTCACTAAGCAGCTCAAATTGCAGCATCTCTGAGGTCGTTACAACTCCCATCTCCAAAATAGACTCTTCGACTCAGGAGGCTCCTGTATTCGCCGCGAAACACTTCGATTTAGATATTCATCGCATTGCGGTATCCAAAGCGGCTGGACATTTTCATAAAGAAAGAAACCTCTCGGTTTCTTCAATTCCCCTTTATATTTTATACAAAAACTTTAAGGCGTTTCTATAAATAGCTTCAGTTATTAGTTAATGTTATCAGTTTTTAAGAACTGATATTGTATTAATGAATAGAAACTTAAAATGACATTTCAAAAAAAAAACCTTGAAGTTAGCTACAAATCTGTAGTGATACTTCGCATCATGCTCAGTCTAATTTTTATAGTAGCGAGCGCAAGCCATTTTTTTAATATCGAAAAAACCGTAAGCAGAATAGAAAATGCAAATATGGGTTTTATTGGAAATAGTTTGGGATCACCCAAAACAGCTGTAATTCTATCAGGAATTGTAATGTTAGTCGCAGGGGTTTCACTTCTTATTGGCTTTAAAACTCGAATTGCTGCTCTGGTATTACTTGCGGTATTAATTCCAATTACTTTGACCATTCAAGTTGGTCAAATGGCAACTTTGGGTCCGCTTTTTAAGAATATAGCCCTACTTGGCGGACTTCTTTTTTTTAGTATTAATTCAAAAATTCAAAAACAATGAAAAATTCAATTATAGTGACCACGACCTTGTTCCTTTTATTATTTGGAACAATCCAATTACAAGCTCAAGATTTCAATCCAAAAAAAAATAATTATGTAGTGCTTTCTAAAAACATTCAACAGCTTCAACCGGTTATACTCACTGCTAAAGGATTAGCAATGGAAGACGGGAAAAAATACGGCGATTTTTATATGATTATTTGTGGTAAAACCGTAGATGATATTCCAAATAACACTGATTTTATTCAACTTCTGAAAAAAGCCAAAGCACAAAACCTAAAGGTTTTTGTTTGTGGTATTTCTCTAAATAAATTCAACATAAGTCCAGACCAAATGCCAGACAATCTGGAAATCACTAAAAATGGTATTCTGTATGGATTTCAGCTTACCAAAAAGGGATTTATTACGCTAACTATTTAATGATCAAGAAATGAAAAATATCAGTATAAAGAACGATGCAGGCCTTTTAGCGCTTGCACTAAGATTAGTAGTGGGTTGGACTTACTTTTCAGCCTTATGGAGAAGAACCGCCTTAGCCAATAAACTCGACCCTGAACTTCCTGGATATATTGGCGAAAAGTTCAATCACTTTTTACCCAATGCCCTCGGCATTAAACCTATTATTCAATATTTAGTAGAAAACCCAGATATACTTTGGATAAACATGGTGATTTTTACCATAGTGGAAGGTATTGTGGGTTTATTAATCATGTTTGGGTTTTTTACTCGACTTATGAGTATAGGGGTTTTTGGCTTGGCTATGGGTATTCTTCTTGGCTCAGGTTGGATAGGAACTACCTGTCTGGATGAATGGCAAATAGGGGTATTGGGAATTGCCACAGGCTTTGTTTTATTCCTAACCGGAAGTGGTAAATATTCCTTGGATCATTACCTGATGAAAAAGGATATTGCTTTCACCAAAACCAAATGGTTTGCGTGGATAGGTTCAGGGGTATTGCCTATTAAAGAAAGTATATTTCCAAAAGTAGTGCTTGTCGGCTCTTTATTAATTTTTGGAATGACCTTAATGACCAATCAAGTATTTCATGGTGGATTATGGGGAACGCTACATAATAAATCTGTAGAACCAAAACTTGAAATAACAGAGGCTAACATTAGCAACAGTACGCTTTCGTTCGATGTCTTTAGAGTTGAAGGTGTAGATGTGTATGGCTCTTGGGTTATCCGTATCGAGTTATTTGATGAAGACAACAACAAGGTTCTTGATTATTCTCAGGAAGACTTGGCGTCTCTAAAGGAAGCTAGTATTGCAAACTATTATGTTGCTGAGGTAAAACCAGGCAAACACAGTTTAATTGTGCCCTTGGGCGCAAAAGCAAAAATGAATTTAAAGCATAACAGCTTAGCCGATTTGCCTTCGGGAATTTACACTGTAAAAATGACAGACATTAGCGGAGCTTTTTGGGAACATGAGGTTAAAAATTAAGCTTCTCCCCAACTGAATAGAATTGATAAAAAGCGGCTTTAGTAGTGATCTAAAGCCGCTTTTTTATGCTTAATACTAAGTATAAGGCAGGTTATATATCTATTTTTATGGTATGACATAGTATACGATATCGGAAATTTTGTTGTTGCTATCCAAGCTTATAGATATTGGACAGCAATATCCATCTTCTCTTATGATAGACACAAATTTATGCTTGTTTTTCCCTGTATCTATAACATATTCTATTGAATTTAGTTTTGAAATTGGATCGCCTATTTTAAGGTAAACCCCAATAATGTTTATATCGTTAGTTTCTAAACGTCCAATTTCAAACTTCTGATTATTGGAATCGTCTGAAAATGCTATCATAAGTCCTGAATTGTAATTAAAGACTCTCTGTGGTTCACCAATTTCAAAGCCATAAATTTCAATAGTCACTGCATTTGGTTTTTTGGCTTTATTATCTTTCCAGAGCGAAGCTTTGTTTAGAACCAAATCGTTCAAAATCTTAATATCTGCATTAGATTCTTTTATATCTTTAAAGTAAGTATCTCCGAACTTTATTTGATCGTATTCATCGTTATTCAAAACTGTATAACCTGACTGAGAATAACTGATAATACAGCTTAATAGTGAAAAAATAACAAACATTTTTTTCATGATATTCAATTCAAATTAATAGGTTGATAATTCTAGATCTGACTTCAAACTTAACGATAATTACAAAACTCAATAATTCTAAACTATTGATTTTGAGTTTAAAATAAGTTTTAAAACAACAAAACCATCATATACACTGGGTATATGATGGTTTATAGAGGAGTCGGTGACAACGATTATATTTTTAACTTTCTAGTGTCAGTAGGGTTTTCAAAAGACACTGTTTTTAGGGGTCTTCTAAGCCTTTTTGTATGAAAACTTAACATTAACTACAATATATGTCATATTACGATGCACTCTAAATGATTTGGTCAAAGAATAGAAAACACAAGCAATTCACAGTTTATTAAAGCATATTTTTAATGTTAAAACTTTTAAGACGATAAAAAATCCCTTTGATTAGAGTTTTTAAAATATAGATAACACAACTTATTGTGTTATCTATAAGGTTGGTAAGAATATCTATGAAAATGAGAACTATAATTTTAATTTTTTTAATAAGTCTTACTAAACTTTCATTTGCTCAAATTGAGAGTAATACTTACCAATTGAATACATTAGAAAACCTATTGACAGATGACGTGAAGAAAATTATTTCATATAACATTGAGAATAAAAGTGTTGTATTTTTAGGAGAATCAGCACATCATATGGGTTCTGATTTTTTAGCTAAAACTGAGTTTGTAAAATATCTGGTTAATGAAAAAGGCTACAAAGACATCGTTTTTGAAAGCGATTTTTTTGGATTGTACTTTGACCATAAAAAATATAACATTTTTCCTCATTGGACACGATCTGAACAATGTCAAGATTTATTCAGATTTTTAGAGGTACATGATGTTACACTATGGGGACTCGATAATTATACAAATTCATATTATACCTACCATAATTTTGCACAAAAGCTAAATGATTATTTAAAGGGAAAGAATATTAATGTAGATGATAGATTCATTAAATTAACCGATAAATCAATTAAAACGGCTGGTGATGAATTAAATAAAGATGAAGTCAAATTTCTGTTAGGGACTATTGATGTTTTATTATCAAATGAAAAAATTGACCCACTTTGGCACTAATTTTTAGAAAGCTTTCAAAGTGCGGTAGAAATTTATACTATTCATAGCATTAGAAAAGAAGGTATTCCGATAAGAGATAAACAAATGGCTAAAAATCTTAATTTTCTTGTAAAGAAATTTCCTGAAAAGAAATTTTTAGTCTGGGTAGCGAATGCGCATATGTCAAAAGTTGAAAGTGAATTTATGGAAGGACAGACAATGGGATATGATTTTGTAAAATTAAATCCTGATATTTCTTATCATCTTGCCTTTACCTATATTCACATGCCGTGGATTAAAAAGAGAAAAATAGAGAAAGCTCAAATGAATAAATATAACCTGCTCCATTATTTACCAGATACAACAGGAAATTATTTTATTGATTCCAAAGGATTAATAAAGGCATATCCAAAATTTTCAAATAAAGATTATGAAAGCTTTTTCGGATTAAATAGTAATGAAGCAAATTGGTTTGAACAATTTGATGCTTTGATCTTTATTGGAAAAGGTATAAGATCAAATTTAATTGAGTACGAGTAAGGGATACTCTTGCCAACATCAGTTAAGCGCAATCAGGTGATCCCTGGTTCGAGTCAAAGTGGGACCAAATGCATAATCCGTAAAACACAACATATAAGCGTTTTATGGATTTTTTATTATGGCTTGTGCCGACGATTGTACCGCACTAAATTTCGTTTCTATTGATTATGACTAATTGTTGCTAATCTACAAAGGAAAAATTCTAGCTTTTTTAGATCTCTAAACTATGCCTGAAGGATATTATTTTTGCATTGACCGATTCTGATGTGGAATTAATGTCCCTGCTTATAAAATATTTTAGGATTGATCTATAACGGAGTGATATTAGTGACGATGGTATTGGGCGCTCTAAAATCACTATTTTCCAAATCTTTGTAACAATGTGCCAGTTTTTTATAGTTAACGGCATAGAAGTACCCAATAGTATGGCAATCGAGAGTCGTAGTTCCTACTAAACTAAGACCGTTGCAAAATTCAATAATTTACATACATCCATTATTTAGATGGATTTTTATTTAGTTTTTATCGAAATATGTAGTTTTTTACTCTTTTTATTGTCTTTGTTGGTCATTTTATTGATGTT
>Ga0306893_100264_pt1 | contig 20362 bp, 18 predicted proteins | sample AntDeeMetagen293_FD_190417 | JGI IMG/M metagenome (GOLD analysis project Ga0306893, IMG submission 190417) | Saline lake microbial communities from Deep lake, Antarctica - Metagenome #293 (v2) (version 2) | ecosystem: Environmental > Aquatic > Non-marine Saline and Alkaline > Saline | place...
CTTTACTCAAATAAGGCATTATGGGTTTTTAAATAGTAGTTGGCAAAAAAGTAGAGATCCGATATTGCAACTGCAATTAGCAGATAAAAACTTGGCATACATTGTTTAAAAGTGACATTGATCACACTTTTCACCTTTGATAGTCGCGGTCCACCAAAGGATTACAAATAAAGGATAAACTACTGGAATACAAATATTAATAACGATTCTAAAAAGAGCCTTGACTTACTAGTGCCCAAAATGAAGGAAACTGATAAAAATAGCAGATTCTCACACAAAAAAAGCATGATCTCCCTAAAAAGTACCTTATTTAGATAAGCAACTGAATAAAAAGAGATGCAAAGCACTCTAAAAACAACCTTCTCCTCTTGTAAGGTTCCTGCCAACTCATCGAATTCCCCCTTACCAGCAATCCCGGATCAGTCAACAAAGCATATAGCTTTGGCCTATCGGCAAGCCATATGCTTAGTTATTGCCAGTAGTTTTTATTCGTTCCATAACTCCTCAAAAAAGGCATTATCTTGTTCATCTTCCAAAGTATAAACCCAATTTGTTCTATCGTTTATTAAATATTTAAACGTCAGAAACTCTTTTTCTTTTCCATTTTTAAACACTGAAATTTTATATTGAAAATCAGGATAAAAAACCGAGTCTATATCTTCCCTAAAACCTCTTGGTTTTGACAATTTCCATTGTTTTTCGAATAATTTTATTTTTTCAGAGGTCAATTTCTTTGATTTATTTAAGGTTTTTGAAAACATCCTTATTGAATCGGTTGAGCCCAATCTTATATTTTTTTTGTTAGGTTCAAATCGTTCAATTCGATTTTCGCAAATGTCAAATTTAAGATGTAAGTCCTTTTTAGGATTGAAACTAATCAAGCAAGAATCTGTTCTGTAACCAGTTGAGGGAAGTTCTTTTCCATTTTTAAAAAGATAAAGTGGATAATATCTCGGTCCTGCCCAGCCTAAACAACTATATTCTTGAATTCGATATTCTTTAATTGTCCAGTTTTCAGTTTTGTCACATTCTTCTCCAAAGGCTTCTCCAAAAGTTTTTAAAGTAAAATATCCACCAATCAAAATTGTGGCAAAGATTATTGAAATTACGATAAGTGTTCTTTTGCAACCTTTGTTCATTGGTTTGGTCAAATTACTGCCAACATTGAGATAACAAAACAAGTTGTGTTATCTATTTTATCAATTAACCAATATAAGAACTTTTTATAGTCTTAAAAGTCTTAACATTAAAATCATGCTTTAATAAAGGGTGATATCTGGGGTAATTAATCTACCTATTAAATCACACTATTAGATATTTCACTCAAGCATTCAAATTATTCAGCCTCTAACCTTTTAATCATTTGTTTCATCTCTTCAATTTCCATTCGCTGTGCCTTGATGATGTCTTTTGCCAATTGCTTTACTTCTGGATCTTGAATATCTGCTCGTTCACTGGTTAAAATTGCAATAGAATGGTGCGGAATCATCGCCTTCATCCATAATACATCGCCAATAATAGGTGCTTGTACGCGTACCAGTCCTAAAGCAGCTAAAAAGAGAGCGATACTACCAACAATAATGGCAATATTCTTTTTTTTATTTTGATACATTCCACGCATTGCCACGTACATAATGATTGCCATTGTAGAAATACCCAGACAACTCATATAAAATCGAGTCAAACTGAAATACACATGATCGATGGCATAGGTATTTAGATACATCGTAACATACATTGCCACAAAGGAGGCAGCGAGCATTCCTACAAATTTGGTGTAGTTATTTTTCTTTTTTGAATCCTGATCCATCTCGGCTTTGCTTTCCATTTTTGTTGATTTTAGTTACTAATTGATTGTTTTTGTTTTTAGTCTCAGTGCATTTCCTATCACTGAAACTGAACTAAAGCTCATCGCCAATGCTGCAATCATAGGTGAGAGCAGAATCCCGAAAACTGGAAATAACACCCCTGCGGCAATGGGTATACCTACCGTATTATAGATGAGTGCAAAGAACAGGTTCTGCTTGATGTTTCTCATCACGGCGTGACTCAAATTTTTTGCTTTCACAATCCCGTGGAGATCGCCTTTGACTAAGGTAATCATGGCACTTTCAATAGCCACATCGGTTCCTGTTCCCATGGCAATCCCAACATCACTTTTTGCCAATGCTGGGGCATCATTTATCCCATCACCAGCCATTGCAACTACTTTCCCTTGGTCTTGTAGCTTCTCAACTTCTTTCAATTTATCTTCTGGTAACATACTGGCTTTAAAATTAGCAAGGCTAAGTTCTAAGGCTACTGCTTGAGCAGTATCGTGATTATCTCCCGTTAACATAATGACTGCAACGCCTTTGTCTTGTAGCTCCTTAATCGCCTTAGCACTGGTGGCTTTTATTTTATCACCGATAACGACATAACCCACTACCCTTTTATCGACTGCCAAATAAGAAACGGTTTTTCCTTGTTTTTGATAAGTTTTGGCCTCTTCTTGCATCTGCGAGTCAATTTCAGCATTGGCATAAGCCATCATTTTAGGATTTCCTAAAGCAACTTTTTTGTCATTTATAGTAGCTTGTACCCCTTTGCCTGTGACTGCACTAAATCCATCTGACTTTATCATTTGAGCATTTTGCTCTTTACCATATTTCACAGTTGCCTCTGCTAAGGGGTGTTCGCTATTACTGTTTAACGACACGATGTATTGAAGCACTTTACTTTCATTAAAACCTCTTTCACTGTTGGCTTGGTCTTCAGTAAATGAACCTATTTTTTCTACAGTTGGTTTTCCTTCCGTAATCGTTCCTGTTTTATCGATAATCAAGGTATCTACCTTGTCCATTTTTTCAAGAGCTTCAGCATTTTTAATCAGTACACCATTTTGAGCACCTTTACCCACACCTACCATAACAGACATAGGTGTAGCTAGTCCTAAGGCACACGGACAGGCAATAATAAGCACTGCAATAGCATTCACAAACGCATACACATAAACGGGCTCAGGACCCCAAATTGCCCAAACTATAAAGGTTATTAAGGAAATTAAGACCACAACTGGCACAAAGTAGCCCGAAACTTTATCAGCTAAATTTTGGATTGGTGCACGACTTCGACTGGCATTGTTAACCATGTGGATAATTTGAGACAGTAAGGTATCGCTCCCAACCTTTTTAGCTTTCATCAAAAAGGATTGGTTACCGTTGATGGTACCGCTACTCACTTTATCACCTTTAGCTTTGTCTACAGGAATAGGCTCTCCAGTAATCATAGATTCGTCTATACTAGTATCTCCTTCGGTAATCACTCCATCCACAGGAATTTTATCGCCTGGTTTTACTTTCAGAATGTCGTCCAATTCTATCTTATCTATACTCACTTCAACTTCTTCTCCCTCCACTATTTTTATGGCTTTGTTTGGAGCTAGTTTCAGTAATTCTTTTACTGCTGAATTGGTTTTGCTATGCGCTCTTGCTTCCAGGAGTTGTCCTAAAAGCACTAGTGTTAAAATAACGGTTGCAGCTTCAAAATACACGTGTACTGCTCCAGACTCAGCTTTGAATTGATCTGGGAAGATATCGGGAAAGAACATCCCAAACACACTGAATAACCAAGCCACACCAGCACCAATACCAATAAGGGTGAACATATTGAGATTCCAAGTTGTGATACTTTTATAAGCACGTTCAAAAAACATCCAAGTGGCATAAAAAACCACTGGAATAGATAAACCAAATTGAATCCAATTCCACTGTTTTTGTTCTAGGACATCATATAATGGATTATTGGAAAGCATCTCGCTCATAGCGATCAGGAAGATTGGCAATGTAAATACTGTTGCAATCCAAAATTTCTTCAATAGTTTCTGATAGGTTTTCTCTTCTGCAGAGACGTCTGCTTGCATCGGCACTAAATCCATTCCGCAGATCGGACAAGAGCCTGCTTCGTCTTTTGTAACCTCTGGATGCATGGGGCAAGTAAATCCTCCCCCTAACCCCCTCCCAAGGAGGGGGGACTGCTCTTCTACGAGATCCATTCCGCAAACAGGACAGTCGCCAGGTTTGATGTAGGTTCTGTCGCCTTCGCAGTGCATAGGACAGTAAAAGGAGCCTCCCATCCCCCGAAGGGGGCTTTTCTCACTCTTGCTCTTATCTTTGTTTTTTCTCCTCCCCTTTGGGGAGGCTGGGAGGGGATTTTTATGGATACTATAGTTATCGCCATCCTCCTGAAGCACTTTTTGAAAGGTCTCAATAGGAATGTGTGATTCCGTTTCAATTGTAGCTTCTTCTTGTTCTAAATTAACCCTTGCGTTGGAAACTCCTTCTACTTCAGAAAGTGTTTTTTCAACGTGGCTTCGGCAACCATTGCAGGTCATACCTTGTATGTGATAAGTGTGTTTCATTGTTTTTTTTAGCGTATGATTTTTACGTTAGTAAGTCTTGCATCACTTTATATTATGTTCAAAATTGAATCATTTGAGATAAAACTTATCGTTATTATTTGTTTGAACTAGACCTAACAGGTTTCAAAAACCTGTTAGGTCTGAACGTGTGAGTGTGTTTCATTTTATCTCAATTTTTTTAACAGAAGCAAACTTAACAGGTTTCAAAAACCTGTTAGGTCTGAACGTGTGAGTATGTTACATTTTATCTCATTTTTTTTTAACAGAAGCAAACCTAACAGGTTTCAAAAACCTGTTAGGTCTGAACGTGTGAGTGTGTTTCATTTTGTCTCAATTTTTTTGACAGAAGCAAACTTAACAGGTTTAAAAAACCTGTTAGGCTTTTCATCTTGATATTATTCTAATACAATATCTTCCATACCTTCAGTATCCATTCTTCTTGATGCGAGAACAGATTTAAAATTATCTTTATCATCAAAGTATTCTATCACTTCCTTTCGTTTTAAGAGGCTTGTTTTTTCGCTTATAAGAGATAAATACGAAGAATAGGCATAGGTTTCATAATTAGCAATCTGATGGTGAGAAGGATTTGTGTTGATATAGATTATCAGATTTTTCAAATAGTTTTCATCAGTAATTTTGATCCGTTTTAAATGCTCTTGGAATAGGCTACCTTTCCTATTGTTGCTTTTATTAATCGCCTTCGTGTAGGCGTTCAACATATTAGAAATGGGTTGATACAATTTATGCTTTCCTTCCTTTATGGTTGTGGGAAGTTTTTCATTTTTCTTAAAACGGAAGAGAATATGAAAATGATTAGGTAACAAACAATAACTATACACATCGCCTATGTTAACCAAATATTTCTTTACCAATGACAAAAAATAAATGTAATTGTCCTGCTCCAGAAAAATGTGCTCCTTATTATTCCCACGGTTGTAGATGTGGAAAAAATGCCCTGCTTCAAAGGGTTGGTATTTCATAGCTGGTTGTTTAGGAGACCTAACAGGTTTTTAAAACCTGTTAGGTCTGGTTAGGCTTAGCTTTTAGTTGATCTCTCGCTGTACTTTTCCACATTTCAACATTTGGCTACCGTAATAAGGATTCCTTATTTCTTCTTTAGTACTTAACCAAGCACTGCCACCATCGTACATAGGACAAAATTGCTCGTACAACTTCTTGTTTGTTCCTGTAATAGCGACCATATCTGTAATGTCTTTGCTTAAGATTTTGAAATGTTCTCGCTGGTGAGCTATATCACTTTCTGTTATGTGCTCCGCGTGTTCTGTGGCATCTATAATAATATTCTTCAATTCTGATTGCTTAGTATCAGAATAACTTGACACATCAAAAGATTTTAGAGATTGTGTCAATACCATTCCTAAGTCTTTGGCTTTTGCTTTATCATCGCCTACCAAAGCATTTTTCAGGTTAAAGTAGTCTTTTAAAATAACCTCAGCCTTTGAATCCTGACTACTATTTATTGCCATAGCTTCGCTATCAGTCATTGTTTCTTGATGCATTTGATTGACCATTGGTGTAGGCGCTTCATTTTTGTTTGCATCTTTACAAGACACTGCTGTTAAGGTTATAAATGCTATCGCAACTACACCTAATGTTGATTTTAATTTACTCATTGTTTTAAATTTAAGTTTCTGTTTATAATTATCAATTTGTAGGGTGACCTTACAGTCTTTCAATTACTTTTTCCAGCATTGCAGTTATTTCGTTGGCAATGTCATTCAATTTTTCATTATTTACAGCTTGCATAGACGCCATCGGGTTGACCGCAGCTACTTCAATCACGTCCGTTTCAATTTCCTGTACAATGACATTACAGGGCAACATCGTGCCTATTTTATCTTCTGCCTGCAAGGCTTTATAGGCAAAAGGCGGATTGCAGGCACCAAGAATTTTGTACTGCTTGAAATCCACATCAAGTTTCTTTTTCATGGTTTCTTTTATATCGATTTCTGTGAGTATGCCAAACCCTTCCACTTTCAATCCTTTCTTGACTTTATCGATAACCTCTAGAAAAGTACCTTCGATTGTTTTATTAAAATAATACTTCATTGTTTTTTAATTTTTAGTGTTCAACGCTTGTTTTTGTTCTTCATACTCTTCTTTGGATATTTCACCCTTAGCGAGCCGCTTGTCCAGAATATCCATAGGATTTTCTCTCTTCACGGTATTTTGTCTATTTTTTCCATTATATAGAAAAAGACCCAAAACAAGTAAAACAGGTATCAATATCCACCACCACATCATCATAATTGTATAGTTTTTATAGTTAACTGGTTATTTATTATTATCAAGCCCAATCTTTAAGGCAATAATTTATTATCCCTTATTTTTCATTTTCCCTTTCATTTCAGGATTTTTATCCATCATTTTCTGCATCATTTCTATCATCATCTCAGGGTTTTGATCCATCATTTGCATCATCTTTGCTTTCATATCTTTTTTCATCTTTCCGTTAGAATGAATTTTATCCATCAACATTTTACGACCCTTTTCGCTCTCCATCATTTTATCCAACATTTTGGAATGCTTCTTTTGCATCATTTCTGGATTATTCTCCATCATCTTCTGCATATGGGATTGCATTTTTTCTTTCATTTCGGGATTTTTGCCCATCATCATTTTCATATTTTCAGATTCCATCTGTTCCATGTGGCCTTTCATCAATATCATTTTGGCTTCTTCATTTTTTCGAGCCTCACTGATGAAGTTGGTCAATTGAACGGGGTTTGAAATGATTTCCTGGTAGACAGCTTGCCTGTTTTCTTCTACACTTAAAGTCTCGGTAGCATTGAAAGTAGACTTGCAGCTGGCCAATGTTCCAACTAATCCAATTGCTATTAAAATGTTTACTGTTGTTGTTCTTAGATTTTTCATTTTTTGTTGTTTTAAATTATTTATTCTGAATCTTATTTGTATTATTCTTTTTCAAAAACCATCTTTCTCCTAAAAAGATAAGGGTCATAGCCACTAATGCCACGATGATGACTATTATATCAGAGCTTGCTTTTATCCATAAAAAGGCACTTAAGACTACAGCATCTAAAAGTATCGCCGTTATAATTATGGCTGAATTAGCCTTCACTTCTTTTCTTAAGTTACGCAATATTCCCCATTGGATGCCGATGTCCATCACCAGATAAAATATAGCCCCTAAAGATGCGATTCGACTTAGATCAAAAAATATCGTTAGGACTATGGCAATTACAGCAACATACACCAGCATGTGTTTCTGAACATTCCCTGGCATACCAAAATGTTTATGAGGAATAAGCTTCATATCCGTTAACATTGCGGTCATTCTTGATACGGCAAATATGCTGGCTATAATTCCCGAGATGGTCGCCACTATGGCTATACCTACGGTAAACCATAATCCGTATTTACCAAAAGCTGGCTTCGAGGCCTCGGCCAATGAGTAATCCTTTGCTGCTACAATTTCTGATATTGTTAGGTTTGAAGACACTGCAAATGCCACTAATAGATATATTACTGTACATACTAAAAGTGAAATAATAATAGCTCGGCCAACATTCTTTTTTGGGTTTACAATTTCTCCACCGCTATTTGTGATCGTCGTAAATCCCTTATATGCCAAAATAGATAAAGCCAATGCACCTAAGTAATCTGTAGTAGGATAATCTGTTGAATTATTCAATGAAATTGCATCTTGAAAAGAGAATCCAACCGCCCAAAGCGCCCCTATGGCAAAAATAGCAATACCTCCAACCTTAATGATAGCCATAATCAATGACGACTTTCCAATAATATTGTTTCCTGAAATATTAATCAGAAAGGCGCCAACAATAAGGAGTACACCTAATATCGGCACCCAAACACTATTGTCGCCTACATTAAAAAGCTGCAGCGTATAAGAACCAAAAGTACGGGCCACCAGACTCTCATTTATGATCATTGAGAATGCCATTAAAAGTGCACCCGATGCTGCAACAGTTCCTTTGCCATAAGCTTTAACCAAATACATTGCAATACCACCAGCGGATGGAAATGCATTTGACAATTTGATATAGCCATAAGCACTAAATCCTGAAATTATAGCTCCAACAATGAAGGCAAAGGGAAATAAATTACCAGATAGTTCAGCCACCTGACCCAATAGGGCAAAAATTCCCGCACCAATCATGACACCAGTCCCTAGGGCTATAGCTCCAATGAGTGATAAACTGTTTTTTTTATAGGTATTATCCATAGTTAAAATCTTAATGAAAGGCCACCACCCGCACCAAAGCGGTTATCGTAGTTTCCCATCAATGAAAAGTTTCGACTTAACACGTACTCTAAACCAACCTTCCAGACGGTTTCTTCTTCAAAGTCGGTGCCGTCTTCAAAATCATTTACCCAGCCAAAATCCATCTGATATTCATATTCCCCAAAAACGGCCACCCTTCTAAAAATCATTGTGGCGGTTGACAGTGAAATTGTAGGTCTCAATTTATTGTCTATTCGCAAATCAGAATCAACAAGAAGTGGAAGCAAGTAGCGCACACCTATCACACCTGTGGTTCCAATCTCATCTAGACTATCTTCCATCTCATTCTCCATATTCACACCACCAAATACACGGAAATAACTGTTTAGCCAGCGTTCATAGGTGAATTCTGCTTCCAAATTTTCATTCCAGCCGTATTCGCCGCGCAAAATGAATTGATTCCTTATGTTTGTTGCCGTGTAGAATAACTCTGTCATGTGGCTTGCTGCTGTTACTTCTCCCCAAGTAAACATGTGATCCGCTTCATTAGTTAGGTTTTTTAAAGGATAATCTTTTAAACGCTCATCCCTTGGTGTATCATAGCTAAAAACCCTGGCCATACCACTACCAAGATGGTACAATACATGGCAATGAAAGAACCAATCTCCTTGTTCACTCGCATCAAATTCTATCACAACCTTCTGCATTGGTGCTACGTTGACAGTATGCTTCAATGGAGAGTATTCACCATTCTCATTCAATACTCTAAAGAAATGTCCATGAAGATGCATAGGATGGTGCATCATTGTTAAATTGTTTAAAGTGATACGAACCACTTCGCCTTGTTTGATCTTAATTTTATCTGTTTCTGAAAGTGGCACACCGTTGATACTCCAGACGTATCGATTCATATTACCTGTAAGATTGAAAAGCATTTCTTTAACAGGTTTATCACTTTCAAACTCTGTAGGTTCTGGCGAGCGCAGATAATTGTAATTGAATTCTGGATTACCACCTGTTTTCATATTGTCGCCTATCACTTTATCTTTTGGTATGATGTAGCCCATCTTCATGTCTTTCTTCTCCCCATTTTTCATAGACTTATCGCCCATTTTCATATCCATTTGATCCTGATTCATGTTCATGGGATCAGTCTTTTTTGACACATCACCCGCTTTCATATCATCATTCATGCTCATCCTATCCATCTTCATTGCATATTTTTTCATATACTTAATGGAATCAGTCTTAGAAGGATTGAATTTTGCTGCAGGTGCACCCATTTTCATGTCCATAGCCATCATGCGTTTCATGCTCTCAATTAAATCTGGCTCTGGAACTACTGGTGCTTTCAGCATATCACCATCTCCCAAATAAGCAGAGGCTTGTCCTGAACCATCTTGAGAAGTCGCTCGTATTTCTAGTTTAGCATTATCGGGAATGGTAACAATAAAATCGTAGGTTTCGGCAACACCTATAAGCGTTTTATTCTTTTGGATGGGCACAACATTTAATCCATCTGAAGCCACTAAAATTGGGTCGTTACCGCCAAAAGTCAACCAGAAATAGGTTGCTGCAGAGGCGTTGACAAAACGGACTCTTACCTTATCCCCTGGTTCAAAATCATTATAGTCTTGAGTAGATTGGCCATTAACAAAAAACTTGTCATAATAATTATCAAGAATAGCCATATCTGGCATACGTTGCCACATCATTTTTAATTTGGCACCCACTGCATCTTTCTTTATTATTTTGTCCCAACTTTGTATTTGACCTTTTTTAATCAGATACCATTCGTTACCTCTTTTTAGATTTTTAAGCTGTGATTTTGGATTTTCATCCATCCAGTCTGAAAGCACTAAAACCAAGTCCTTATCGTATTCTAAATTGGTTTCTTTTGGGTTTATCTGAATACTACCATACACACCACGTTGTTCTTGTAATCCCGTATGCGAATGGTACCAATAGGTTCCAGACTGTTTCAAAGCAAACTTGTATTGTAGAGTTTCGCCTGGTTTGATGGGGGGCGTGGTTAGGTAAGGCACACCGTCGTAGAAATTAGGCAGAATAAGCCCGTGCCAGTGAACTGATGTTTCTACATCCATCTTATTGGTGACATTGATAATCGCAAACTCCCCTTCATTGAATTCCAGATTAGGACCAGGAATACCTCCATTCACAGTCATTGCTTTTATATCCTTTCCAGTGAAGTTTACCGTTTTGTAATCTATGGTTAGGTCATAAACGCGTTCTGGCCAGTTGTCCACATTCTCTTCAGATTTATTTGCCGTCAATTGTGCATTTGCCCCTAAGGAAATACAGAACAAGAGCAGCACTAATAGTCTCATTATCATCTATTTATTTTTTTTCTGTATTTTGTATAAAAATAAGACTGATTTTCAGCGCGTTGTGTCATAATTCTGGTTTATATCTATACAATTTGGTCTAATGGGTTTCTGACCTTTCTTTGTTCAGCTTTGTATTGAGAAAGACTTAATCCTGTTTCGACTTTAAATTGCCTACTTAAATGATTGATATGACTATACCCCAATAGTTGACTGATCTCCGTAAAGTTTTCTTCCTGTGTCTGGATCAGTTCCTTTACTTTCTCAATCTTTAGCTTTATGAAGTACTTCTCAACAGTCACACCTTCAGTTGATGAGAATACCTTACTCAATCTTGAGTAGTCTTGATGCACCTTTTGTGAGAGATGTGTTGATAATTTCTCGTTCAAATCAAGAGGTAGATTAGATAATATTTTAATGAGTTGAATCTTCACCTGTTCAGTCAATTTATCTTCAACAGAATTAATGAGTTCAAAACCGTTGATTTGGAGAATTACTTTCAATTTATCAATTTGTTTTTCATTTTTAAAGTCTAGTTGTACACGGCCAAGAACAATTTCTTGCAACTCTATTTCTTGAGCTTCAATTTCATTCTTGAGCACCTTGATACATCGATCGCATACCATATTTTTAATATAGAAATCCTTTACCATCGTTATTTATTTATATAGTTAATACTGCAAAGTTGCAAGTCATATCTTTTTTGAAATTTTATTTGGTTCATCTGAAATATTGAATATCAAAAAAACCTTATCATAATTGACAATAGAAACCTGCTTTAGTACTCATTCTTTTAAGTTTTAAAGCTGTTCGATTAAATAGTAGCCATTTTGGTTTCTGAGCTTTTACTATTTAGAATTAATAACTCTCATTTTTTTAGATTTTCTTTAAATACTGCTTTCAAACAGGTCGCGGTTTCTACTTTAAATTTTTAACAGGGAGTTAGACTCCAGTAGATATTACGATGAAATTTATAAATTGAAAGTTCTATGAACTAATCAAAATACATAGATTTTGAAAAGGAGTTATTTGTTAATTCCTTTTCATTTTATAAATTGAAAGTTCTTGTAAAAGCTAAATAATATTACTTTTCTGGTTCTACTGAAAAGGACAGACCTATGGCTGTCAAAATAGGTTTTAGCTTATATTTGGAGGGAGCCAAATGGAAATATAGACTGCTTTTGGAATAAGCTGGACGTATGCCCAATTATTGTCTAAAAGTTTGAAATTATTATTCAATTTTGATTGATAATTGTTTTTAAAAATGGGAGTGTTCACAGATACTGGACAATGACAAGAATTGTTATTACAAAAACCATCACAACTTTCATCCCCACTATCGCAACAAGATTTTTTTTCTGAATGATCATCTTGTTTCGAACAAGAAGTACTAACCACTTCAGCTTTATCAGAAGAATTTTCGCAGGCTAAGATAGTACTTGTTGGAATAACCAAAAATATCAAAAACAGAAATAATATGTGAGTTATGTTTTTCATTTGATACTTCCACAAATATAACATAAAAATCAAACTTTAATTTGGTATTTAATTTCAAATATTTTTTTCAGAATTTTGAAAAGCATAAGCCAAAAAAGAGGGCTGTTGCTACACTTTTAACAGCCCTTTTAAATCTTATATCATTGGTTAGTAAAACTACTGTTTTCTAATAACCAATTGATAAACACAAGGAATAACCACCAAATTTAAAACCGTAGCTGATAGCAATCCACCTAAAATAACTACAGCCATCGGGCTTTGAATTTCACTTCCTGGTTCTCCGCCTTTTAATGCTAAAGGTATTAGTGCTAAACCAGTTGTAAATGCTGTCATTAGGATAGGATTTAATCTATCTAATGCTCCAATTTTAATTAATTGAAAGCCTTTCATCCCTTCTTTTCTCAAATCCTCGTATCGAGAAACTAATAGTATTCCATTACGAGTGGCAATCCCAAACAAACTAATAAAACCAATAGTAGCTGCGATACTGATGATACCTGTTGTAAAATACACAATCAAAATTCCACCAATTAATGCCAAAGGCAGGTTTATCAGTACGACAAAAGCCAATTTAACATCCTTAAACTCATAATATAGCAACAGAAAAATGATAGCGATAGCAACGATTGCAGTTATAGATAATAATTGTGATGCTTTAGCTTCACTCTCAAACTGTCCGCCGTATTGCACCCTATACCCTTCAGGCAATGAAATGTTTTGGTTTACGGTTTCTTTTATTTCTTCTACAGCACCACGTAAATCCCTTCCTTGGACATTTGCAGCGACTACGATTTTACGTTGAACGTCTTCACGGCTAATCTTACTAGGACTACTTACCGACTGGACAGTCGCTAACTCTCCCAAAGTGGTTTGACCATCATTTGGTAAACTAATTAAGGTATTTCCAATGGCCTCTATATCATCCCTAAAGGATTTCTGGTAACGAACCACCACATCAAAATATTTCTGTCCTTCATAAATCTCTCCTGCTTCTTCCCCAGCATAGGCAATATCAACTTGTTCCATTAAATTACCTACCGTCATTCCGTAACCCGAAAGGATTTGGCGCTTAGGCTGAATGCGAATCTGTGGCACTTCAATTTGCTGGTCAACAGCAACATCTGCCAATCCATCGATATCTTTAATATTCTGTTCGACACTTTTACCTAACTCATATAACCGCTGCAAGTCTGGACCAAAAATCTTGATTGCAATATTAGCTCGAGTTCCCGAAAGCATATGGTCTATACGGTGAGCAATAGGTTGCCCTAAAGTGATATTAACACCTGGTGCGATGCTTAATTTATTTCGAACTTCTTCAAAAAATTCTTCTTTGGTCTTGTCTTCGAGAACAAAAGGCACATCAATTTCCGAAGCATTTACGCCTTGCGCATGTTCGTCTAATTCAGCTCTTCCTTGTCTTCGAGTAACAACTTCAACTTCGGGTAAATCCAACAAAATGGTCTCTATCAAATTTCCTGTTTTGTTGCTTTCTTCCAAAGACATCCCTGGGGGTCCAACGACACTAATCACCAAGGAACCTTCATTAAATTCTGGTAGAAAACTTCTTCCCAGTTGTGTGACTAGGACAAGACTTAAAAGAAATGCGATGACAGTTACACCAATAATGGTTTTAGGAATTTTTGTAGCTTGTCCCAATAGGTTTCCATAATGTTTCTGTAACCAACGTTCCACACGGGTACCATCTGCTTGCTTTTTTAAAAGCTTTTCGTTATTTAATAAATAGGAGCACAAAATTGGTGTGACGGTTACTGCAACAACTAGTGATGTTAAAACAGACGTTACAAAGGCTATACCCAAGGGTTGCAACAAGCGTCCTTCCATTCCGCTTAAAAAGAAAAGGGGAATAAAAGACACAATAATAATTAAGGTTGCAATGATGATAGAACTTCTTATTTCTACAGATGCTTCACGAACAACTGTAAGGGTTGATTCACGTTCTGCTTTTGGCTTTCTTATGTTTTCACGCAAGCGTTTATATACATTTTCCACATCTATAATGGCATCGTCTACCAAGGCACCAATGGCAATTGCCATACCACCCAAACTCATTGTATTGATAGTGTAACCCAACCATTTTAAAATGATAATAGATACCAATAATGAAATAGGAATTGCTAACAAGGATATTAAGGTTGTTCTCCAATTCATCAAAAAGATGAAAAGGATAATCATTACAAAGAATGCGCCTTCCAATAAAGTTTGATTCAGATTGCTAATGGAGGCATCAATAAAATCAGATTGCCTAAAGATTTGACTTTTGATGTTGACCCCTTTTGGTAAGGTTTTTTGTAAATCGGCAATGGCTTCGTCAAGTCGGTCTGTCAACTCCAAGGTGTTGACATCGGGTTGCTTTGAAATGGTTAAAATCACTGCTGGTTTTGCATTTAAAGAACCATCGCCAATTTTATCGGCAGCACCAATTTGAACCGTTGCCACATCTCTTATTTTAATGGTTTGACCGTTAATTTCCTTTAAAACAGCTTCTTGCAAATCTTCTAACACGTAAGCTCTACCACTACCTTTTATTATGTATTGATTGCCATATTGATTGATAATTCCTCCAGGCGCATTGGTATTAGCTTCCTTAACATGTTCTACCAATTCGGAAAGACTCACATCATAATGTTTCATCTTTTCAGGATTGGCAAATACTTGATATTGCTTATAATCGCCTCCTATGACCACCACATTTGCAATACCACCAATTGCTTTTATACGCGGTCGTATAGTCCAATCAGAAAGGGTTCTTAATTCCATTGGTGACAAACTATCTGAGGTTACACCCAGAAGCATTATTTCCCCCATAATGGATGAAATAGGTGCCATAGTTGGCGCACCAATACCTTCAGGTAAGTTTTCACGAACCATAGGGATGCGTTCACTTACGATTTGGCGGGCCTTATATATATCGGTTCCCCATTCAAATTCTATCCAAACAATTGATATTCCTGCTGCAGAAGAGGAACGGATCCTTCGTACATCGGGCGAGCCGTTTAAGGCTGTTTCCAATTGGTAGGTAACTAATTTCTCTACTTCTTCAGATTCCATTCCGTGCGCTTCAGTAAGTATGGTCACCGTTGGTGCCGTAAGGTCTGGGAATACATCTACATTCATTGTTCGAGCGTAGTAAATACCCAATACACTTAAAGCAACCGCACCCAATAGAATGAATAATCTATTCTGAAGTGAAAATGATAATATTTTATTTAACATCTAATTTAATTTTTAATGCTGAATTTTTAATGTTGAATTCATAATTCAACATTTCATTAATGATCGTGACCATGTGCAGGAGTTGAACCCGACATTGAAGCCATTTTAACTTGGTATGCTCCTGTAGTAATGACCGTTTCACCTACTTTCAAGCCTTGTAGTATTTCAACATTCTCTCCGTTTCGCTCGCCAATCTTTATAGGTCGTCTTTCAAAACTTTCGCCAGAAAGCTGAACGATGACTGAATAACTTCCGTAGTCTTCCAATAAGGCATTCACAGGAATCATTGTGTTTTCATTAGCGGTGCCCATAGTAATTTGTACTGAGGTCAAACTACCTTCAGGCATATCCACATCTGCATTTACTTGAGCAAAAACTGAAATCAGAGGATTATCTCGCTCTACATCTTTACTGATAGAAAGAATATCCCCCTCGCTATCACTTACACTCTTCCATTGTCCGTCTTTAGTTTGATACCAAATACCTTTCACATTCTCCATCGAAAGCCCATAATTTGGAGCTAGTTGTGTTTTTAGTATTTTGGATTGGTGTGAGCCAATAGATATTAATGCTACGCCTTGGTCTACATAATCCCCATTAGAAACTGAAATAGACTTGATGAAACCATCAAATGGTGCTCGAATTTGTTTGCTTCCATCTGAAACTCCCAATGCTAAAGATTGATAGATAGATTTGGCTTTACTAAAATTACTCTCCACAATTTCGAAATCTGACTTTGGAATAATTTTAGAATTGTACAATTCTTTTTTACGCTCGTATTCAGATTTGGCTTGTTCAAAATTGGCACGTGCATTTTCAATTTCTGTATTCAAATTATTAGATGCCAAGCCTTGACTATTCAAGCTCATCAATAATTGACCTTGTTTTACTACAGTTCCTTCTGTAAGAATATTCATTTTAAAATCAACCACACCATTAGATTTTGCGGCCAACGATTTCACAGAGTTTGGGGATGGCATCCATACACCAGAAGTAGTGATGACATTGTAAATTTCACCCGAAACTACAGGTGAAGTTTGAAAATCGATTTTCCAAGCCTGTTCTTTTAAAAACGAAATGCTCTCATCTTCTTCGGCAATCCCTAAAGTCTTTAAAGCATCATCAAAATTTGCATAAACAGTTACATCATCAATCGTAATTCTATCAGAATATTCAGGTGTTTTCAATTCAAATACAAGTTGGTAATTTCCAGCTTCTTTCGGTTGAATCGTAGGCGAAAATATGCCTGGTGATGATGGAGCATCAACAGTATTCCTCAATCCTTTATTGCCCTTAATTAAACTAACTGTAACCGAACCTTCACGGACAGGTTGATGCTTGTTTAAAACAGTGAAGTGAGCTGCAAATCTGCTTGGATTACCAACAATTAACGCAGGAAATTCTACAAATAATTCTGTTTTATCTGTCCAAATGGTATGGTTCAATCTTGGCATTTCTTCTCCAGCATGACTACCATCGGCATTGTGAGCGTGTGCATCATCTGCCTTGTTGTTACAAGACATTGCCATAAGGGCGAGCACTATTAGTATATATTTCATATTTTATTTTTTAGTGGTCTTGATGTTTTGAACCATTACCGTGAGTGTGTGTTTCCTTATTCATTTCCATAGAATTTTTATCTACCTCAAATTCTTCATGCTCGTCTGTTTCTTCATGCATGTGATTCTCGTCAGTTCCGTGTTCGTGACCGTGTTCTTCTGGGTTTGTTTCCATAGAATCTTTGCCTACTTGAAATTCTTCTTGTTCTACGTTTTCATCTTGCATATGTCCACCATCTGCATCGTGTTCGTGGCCATGGTCATCACTACTTTCGGTTTTAGTATCTCTACAAGAGCTTACCAAAAAAGTTGATGCGATTGCGGTTACGAATATTATTTTTGAAATTTTCATAAGTGTGTGTTTTAAAATTTATAATTGATGTTTTAATAATTGTGCTTGAAGCAGTTGTAGTTCCTTTTCCATTTGCAGCATTTTATCTGATGCATTTCGGTAGAACTGAAGCTCTACATAATAATCCATAAAAGAATATTCACCCAATTGATAGGCTTTAAACAGCAATTGCTCACTATTTAAATTATCCATTGTGATTTGATACTCATTGTATTTTCGGAGTATCAACTCATATCTATCGTAGGTTTCCTGAAATTGTGTGTTAAGAGAATTGGTAATAACCTCAGTAGTGGATTGCAGATACTCATAATTTGCCTCGGCAGCTCTTACTTTGTTCTTGCTATTCCATAGGGGAATTGAAATACCTCCATAAAAACCAGAATAATTGCTTCCATTTACACCTTGGTAATTATAGCCAAGCGCTAAATTTGGCAATCCTTTATTTTCCTCCAGTTTTATTTTTTGAAGTGAAGCTGCTTCGTTTAGCTTCAATTCTTGCAATGCAGGTTCCTTGGATAATTTTTCTTGCCAAAGATTTTCTACTGTACCTATTTTAATAGGCAAAATAATTTGTGGTGATATACTATCTACGGGTTTCCCACCATTCAAGGTTTTAAGTTTAGATAGTTGGATTTGTATGTCGCTTTCTATCTGTTGTACCACAAACTGTTCTTGAATCCAGGCAATTTTAGCCTTGTTCAAATCCAAAAGTCCAACTTGCTCTTTGTCAAAAAGCTTGTGAATTTGATCAAAAACTTGCTTGCTTTGAGCTCTCCTTTTGGTTTCTATAACTTTCTGTTTTTGTAGGAAAGCGATTTCTATAAGAATATTTTTTGCCTTCAATAAGACCTCTTGTCTTCGCTTTAAATAAGCTGATACTAATTGTTTTGATTTAGAGTCGTTCCATTTACCACGCGCGGCATATACTGTTGGAAATTCAAAAGATTGAGATACCTGATATTCGGTATAATTTCCTGTAGCGTTATCACCAAAAGGCAAATAAAATCCTGAAATTTGGGGATCTGGTAAATTATTTGTGCTCTTATTTTTGAGTTCTCGACTCTCAATAAAAGCTTGATAGCCTTTTAACTCTTTATTATTTTGTTCTATTTCATCAAGTGATTCCTCTATGGTTATAGTTTGTGAGAAACCATCAATAAAGAATAGGCATCCGCAAATTGCGAATACGATATGTTTATTCATTGTTTGAAATTTTAGGTTTAATCTTAATTGATAAGGTGGAATACTGTCTTTAGAGAAGTACCCTTAAAACGATTAACCTAAAGATGGTGGACCTCGCGAATTGAGGGATGAGAGATATTGCTCAAAATAAATATGAGGTGGATGGTAATCCATAACCTTTTCCGCTTCATTATAATTTATAGAAATGCTATAATGATAATCCGAGGCAGGCGAGCTTATATCTTTTTTAAGATTGAAGTGTTTGACACCAATTTTATTGGTCACCAAAATATCATTAGAAGCCACAGAGTGTGCATGGCTTACTAAAAACAAATCTAAAAGCCCTTTATTTGAACTTTCTTTTTCTGGGACATTTTGATTGTGGCTATGACTCTCACTATGTGCAATAGCTTTATGCGAATGCTGAACTTCATCCTGGTGATGCCAATGAGGTACTACCTGATGCAAAAAAAATAGGCTAAATATGCCTAAAAAGAAAAGAGCCTTTATGTGATTGTTTTTTTGCATCGAATGCAAATGTAATATTTTATAATTGGTTTACTCAAGTTTCGTACTAGAATGATTTCACTTAACGTTCTGATATCTAAAATTATGCGTATTTGTTAGAAAACCAAAATCTTCAATATCTGATATTATTTTTCTAGTAATATGTTCAATATCAATTGATTCTATTAGTTTTTCCAAAATGGTTAGTATTAAGTTGACAACTGCTAATATCCTGATATTTAACTTGTTTTCAATATAATCCTGTTTCAGATCTTTAAACAAGCCGCCTATGGTTTCATAAGCCTCCATTCTGTATCGGATACTTGTGAGCAGATATTGGGTCATTGCAATTGTTATTTGCGCGATCTGGACATCAAAATTGGTAGACTGACATTTTCCAAGCCCAAAGAGCTGCTTAGCCTCTTTAAAAAAGACCTCAATTGACAATCGAATACTATATACTTCAATTGCTTTTACAAATTTCAGTGATGTATCGGTGGTTATTAATGTGTGCCATTTGCCGTTTTTTCCGCGTTTTGAAATAAAGACAGCAACCTTAAGCCCATCAATTTCAGTTATGTAATGATGGTAGTAGTAATTAAATTTACGACATCGTTTCGGTTTTGTTTTCTGTTTTTTAAGTTGTGCTAAGGTTTTGACCTTTGACCTGACTTCAATTTTACTATTGTATTTATACATCCCGATAATATGGGTCGATCTACAGATACTTCGTAGCTTTTTAAGTAATCCAACACTTGTAAACCAGGTATCTATTAAAATGTAGTCTACGGGAATTTTGCGCTTTACAACCCTTGAAAACATTTGCACCAATAGGTCTGTTTTCTTTTTATTGAGTTCCCCATACCTCTTTGCTGCAACTGTTTTGCTACATTTTGGGTATGCTTTTGGGCCTTGCGCTGCTTTGCAGTTAACCCATATTTTAATTTCGATTTTTTACTTTCACCTTAAATCCGCAAGTTAACTTCAAATGCACAAAATTTCTTCAAACAACGTCTTTTAAGTTTATTTTTAGATAGACTTGAGTAATAAAAC
>Ga0306893_100330_pt1 | contig 16979 bp, 14 predicted proteins | sample AntDeeMetagen293_FD_190417 | JGI IMG/M metagenome (GOLD analysis project Ga0306893, IMG submission 190417) | Saline lake microbial communities from Deep lake, Antarctica - Metagenome #293 (v2) (version 2) | ecosystem: Environmental > Aquatic > Non-marine Saline and Alkaline > Saline | place...
TAAGCTGTTTTATGACATTGTCATCACTAAAATAAGTGAAAATATTTACATTGAAACACTGTGTGTAATCTTATTATGCACAGTGCTTTCTTCTTGAAAAAACCATAACGTCTTGCGGATTTAAGGTAATCTTTTATTTTCAACACATTAGATATATTGAAGGTAATTTTGAAGTATAATCGTAGCGCTAATCTCGTCGACCAAGCCCTTATTTTGGCGTTGTTTCTTCTTCAAACCAGAATCAATCATAGTTTGGAAAGCCATTTTTGAAGTAAACCGTTCGTCTATTCTTTTAATAATAAGAGATGGGAATAATGCCTGCACATCTTCTATAAAAAAGAGAATATTTTTTTCCAACTGCATGAGTTTGCCATCAATATGTTTAGGTTGACCTACAACTAGGGTATCTACAGACTCTTCTTCGATTATTTTTTTCAGCTCTTGCATCAAGTTCCTAGTCTCTACAGTTCTAAGACCAGAGGCTATCATCTTCATCTCATCAGAAATAGCAATTCCTGTTCTTTTTATACCAAAATCTAAGGCAATAACTTTAGTTTTCATATTCTCTATTATGCAACAAAGATAAGGCATCCACTAAGAATCCGGATTTAATCATAAACCTTATCTTCGCAAAAAAAAATCGATAATGGAAGACTTAAAACAAAAGATACTAGAAGCTTGGGACAATCGAGACTTACTTCAAGAAAAGGAAACTATTGAGGCCATCCGTACTGTTATTTCTAAACTGGATAGTGGTGAGTTGCGTTGTGCAGAACCCACTACAGAAGGCTGGCAAGTCAACGAATGGGTAAAAAAAGGAGTCGTCTTGTATTTTCCAATTCAAAAAATGGAAACTATGGAGGCTGGAATCTTTGAATATCATGATAAAATACCACTAAAAACCGGGTATAAGGAGAAAGGAATACGCGTAGTCCCTAATGCTATTGCAAGGCATGGGGCTTACATTTCTAAAGGTGTAATTATGATGCCGAGTTATGTGAATATAGGCGCTTATGTAGATGAAGGGACTATGGTAGATACGTGGGCAACTGTAGGAAGTTGTGCTCAAATAGGTAAAAATGTGCATTTATCTGGAGGTGTTGGAATTGGAGGAGTTTTGGAACCCCTTCAAGCCGCACCGGTAATTATAGAAGACGGTGCTTTTATAGGGAGCCGCTGTATTGTTGTTGAAGGCGTAAGGGTAGAAAAAGAAGCCGTTTTAGGTGCCAATGTGGTATTAACCATGAGCACAAAAATTATAGATGTAACTGGAAACAAACCTGTTGAAACGAGGGGAGTTATACCAGCGCGCTCTGTTGTGATTCCTGGCAGTTATACCAAAAAATTTCCAGCAGGTGAATTCAATGTCCCCTGTGCGTTAATAATCGGTAAACGGAAAGAAAGTACAAACAAAAAGACGTCCCTTAACGATGCTTTGAGAACGTATGATGTAGCGGTGTAAATCCCCTCCTAACCTCCCCCAAAGGGGAGGGATTTATAAATAGTATGAAAAGAACAAGATTAGATTCAGAAAGCAAAAATCCCTCATTGGGATGGGTTGGGGAGGCTCCGAAAATACTGGTAATTCAACAAAAAATGATTGGGGACGTTCTCGTCTCCAGTCTTATTTGTGAGAATCTGAAAAGGAACTACCCGAATTCGGAAATTCATTATCTTATCAATCGATTTACAATACCAGTCGTTGAAAACAATCCCTATATAGATGAAATCATAGTCTTTGAAGATCTATATAGAAGCAACAAAATAGAATTTTTCAAGTTTTTGAAAGACATAAAAAAGAGCAATTATGATGTAGTAATTGATGCGTACGGTAAACTAGAAAGTAATCTCATCACCTCAAGTTCTGGCGCTAAAACGAAAATAAGTTGGGAAAAAAGCTATACTAAGTTTATATATTCCACCACTGTTAAACCTTCAAATATCTCCAATGACGGCTATGGTTCTGCCATAGAGAATAGAATAAATCTTATAAAAGGTTTTAGAGATTTGAAAATCTTATCTTATCAGCCTAAAATTTATCTTACAGAAAATGAGTTAATAATTGCAGAAAAGAAAATCAATGAACTAGACATAGATAAGAGGTTGCCTTTAGTAATGATTAGCGCTTTGGGTAGTCATGTAAACAAAACCTATCCAATTTCTTATATGGCTGAAGTATTGGATTTTATTGTTTTAAAAACTTCAGCAATTCTGTTTTTGAATTACATCCCAAGCCAGAAAAAAGAAATAGAAAAGCTTTATAACCTTTGTCAAGAAAAAACGAAAAAACACATTCAACTTAATTTTTACTCAGAAAATCTACGAGAATTTTTGGCTATTTTAAAATCTTGTAAGGCTATCATTGGCAATGAAGGTGGAAGTATTAATATGGGTAAAGCTCTGAACATTCCTACGTTCTCCATATTCTCTCCTCAAATTAAAAAAGAAGGGTGGAATAGTTTTGAGGACGAAAACCTAGAACATAGTTCGACACATATCGATGACTATAGACCAGAAAAAGCAAAAAATGATCCTTTAAATGAGCTCTATAAAGAATTCAAACCCAGGTTATTTTTACAACAACTTAAGTCATTTCTTTTTAAGAATGTAAATTTAAACCGGAAGGAGTTTTAATTCTTTTTTCATTTCGAGTGCTTTTCCTTATTTCATCATTTATCTTCCAAGCTTTTTCATTGACATAACCTCTATCATGTTCTAGGTGAATACAAATGGCAAAGTAGCGGACTCTTACGGGTTTTAGTCCAAGATTGATCAAGCGTTCTCCAAATTCACGATCTTCTCCCCCATATTGCATCCGTTCATCAAACCCATTAATAGCAAATATATCTTGTTTCCAAGCAGAAGCGTTACCTCCATTCCAAGTTGGTTTTGTAGTCGTCACCAGATTCATCAACTCTGCAACGGATTTACTTTTTGTTAGTTTTATATTTTTAAATTTAGTTTCTAGACCATGATCCTTTAGCCATTTCAAGTCAAAACAACTCTGGTTTAAAATATTTTTTTTTGAAATAATTTTGGATAACATCTTGGATAATGGAAAATGACCTCCAGATAAGAAACTATTTTTCCGCCTAAATTTAAGATGTGCCTCGACAAAATCATTCCTTGGAATACAATCGCCGTCTGTAAAAATACAATAATCAGATTTTGAAACTAAAACAGCTTTGTTTAAAATTTTAGTTTTTTGGAAACCATCGTCTTTATGCCAAACATGGGTTATTAAAAGACTAGTTTCACTACTGATTTTTTTTAGCATCAATTTTGTCTCTTCAGTAGAACCATCATCTGCAATAATAATTTCAAAATCATTTATGGTTTGTATGCTATAACCCCAAAGCACCTTTTCTAGCCATAAAGGAGAATTATAAGTACTTATAATAATAGATGCCTGCATTCGAAAATAATATAAGACAAAAATAAATTTTTTTATAGTTTATTAAATCAATTGCCTGTTTATTATGAAAGAACACTTACAATATTTTACATTTGCATTTTAACACCTATCTAACCTCTTTTTTATCTATGCCCAAGATTTCGGCACTTATCATTACTCTTAATGAAGCAAAAAACATTGCTGACGTGATAGATAATCTAGATTTTGCAGATGAAATTATAGTTGTAGACTCCTATTCTCAGGACTCTACCGTAGAGATTGCAGAAGCTTATCAAAATGTTATAGTACACAAACATGAATTTGAGAATTTCACAAAACAAAGAAATTTCGCACTTAGCAAAGCAAATCATGAATGGATATTATTTTTGGACGCCGACGAAAGAATTCCAGAAGTTTTAAAACATGAAATCTTGGAAACTGTCCAATCTGAGAAAACTGCAGATGCCTATTATTTTTATAGAAAATTCATGTTCAAAAGTCGCCCCTTACATTTCAGTGGATGGCAAACTGACAAAAATATAAGGTTATTTAAAAAAAGTAAATCTATATATACTGAGGAACGCTTGGTACATGAAGTTCTAGAGGTTGATGGTAAAGTGGATGATCTGAAACATCATCTTATTCATTATTCATATGAAAACTACGCTTCTTACAAGAAAAAAATGCTAAGCTATGCAAGTTTAAAAGCTAAAGAGCTTTTTCTTAAGGGAGTTGAACCCAACCCCTATCATTTTATTATTAAACCAGTATACAAATTTTTATATAGCTATATTATTCGTCTTGGTGTTTTGGATGGAAGAAAAGGTATGATCATCTGTTATTTGAATGCCTTGAGTGTTTACAAACGTTATCCCTACTTAAAAGAACTTATAAAATCTTCAGAATAGAAATTTAATTTTTTTCTTTCGTTTTTGTTTCAAGTGGAATTTTCTTTGAAACTCAGATGTGAAATTCCACATCATTTCAAATACTTCTGTATTAGGTTTCTTAATGAGCTTTGCATATTCATCGCTCATTATTTCAACCATTTCTCTTTTGGGAGTCAACCGTCTTAAGTTATACATGCGTTCCTTAAAACTTAAAGTTTTAAACTGCATTCTGTTAAGATCTACTAGAGAAAAATCATATCCAGAATCTGTAATAAAAATCAGCGTATTCCCTGGTGAATGGTCCTGAAATTCAATTCCTTTTTCGTGTAAATCAAAAGAGAACCTTGTAAATGCTCTAAGAATTTCTTCATGATTTGGAAAATCAGGTTCATGAACAAGTTCCCGATAGGTAAGATCTGGAGATTGATGCAAACTGATGTAATAAGACTTTCCAAAACAAAAGCCCTTTTTAAATTCAAAAAAAGCAATAGGCTCTGGAGTGCCAATTCCTTTTTCTTTCAAAATCGTTGCATACTCAAACGATCGTCTAGCCTTAGATTTTCTAAAGTATTGGTATGCAATCTGATTGATAAAATTGGGCTCTTTAAAAGATTTAATATTCAATGTTTCACCCTCAAAATTTACAGTTTTAATAATATTTCTATCTCCGTCGCCAAAAACAGTACCGATACTTTCGAAAGAAGTGACCAAAGCAGTTAAAGCTGTTTTGTTTTGTTTATAAGTAGAGTTAAAATCTGAATTCATGAATACTATTTAATTTTCAAATTTAAAACTATAGAGGTTCTTATGCAGATTTCTAAAGCAATTTATTTTAACAGATACAAAACTTAACTACATTTGTAAAAAATAAACTGTTTTCATAAATAATTATTTGCCTAAAGATTTAAAACATAAATGCTCTATTGTTATACCAGTCTATAAAGACGAAATGACTCACAATGAATCTTTAGTAATTAAGAATATAATGAAAATGTATAACGAGTCAATGTTATACATTATTTGTCCAGAGCGACTTAAATTACCGAAAACTATTGTTCACCTTAAAACTGAAAGGTTTGAGGATTTCTATTTCGAGGGAATAAAAGGTTATAATCAGTTACTTTTAAGCAAAAAATTTTATGAACGGTTTTCTACTTTTGATTATATATTAATACATCAATTAGATGCTTTTTTATTTAAAGAACAATTAAAATTTTGGTGTGACCAAAACTATGATTACATAGGAGCTCCATGGTTGAGAGACGATCGTTTTTTAGCAAAGCTATTAAGGTCTAAGAAGGTTAGAAATAGAAATATTGTTTTCAATAAAGTCGGAAATGGTGGGTTGTCATTGAGAAAAGTGAAAACTTTCACTAACTTTTTTAAAGAATATGAAAGTGTAGTCGAAAAAAATATTCAAGATGAATTATATGGAATTGAAGATGTTTTTTGGTCATTGGTAGCTCCAATGCATATGGCCTTCAAAATTCCTGATGTAAAAGAAGCAGCTAGATTCTCGCTGGATAGAAAACCAGAGTTTGGAATGAAGATAAACAAGTCTGTTTTACCTTTTGGTTGTCACGGGTTTGAGAAAAACAAAACTAAAAAATTTTGGAAAAAGTATATTGACGGCTTAGAATAGGTATTTTCAGTCGATTTCTTAAACTAAAGGATTTGAATATTAATTACTTGAAGTACTATTCATGGATTACCACAATAAAAAAGGAAAATACTACATCAATAAAAGATCTGAAATGTTGGAGTTCTTTCCAAGTAATGCGAAAACTGTTTTAGACGTTGGTTGCGGTCAGGGTATATTTGCCAAGAAAATTAAAGACATTTACAAGACAGAAACTTGGGGAATAGAGTACATGACATCGCATGCAGAAGAAGCAAAAAAAAAATTAGATAAAGTTTTCGCTGGCGAATGTGAAAAATTCCTTGATGATTTACCAAATGATTATTTTGATGTTATTTATTTCAATGATGTCTTAGAACACTTGATAGATCCCTACATGGTTCTAAACAAGATGAAAGAGAAATTAACAGATAAAGGAAGAATCATAAGTTCTATTCCAAACATAAGATATCATAGCGCTTTAAAAATGCTTATCTTAAAAAAAGAGTGGATGTATAAAGAAAGTGGAGTGATGGATCACACACACATAAGGTTTTTTACAAAAAAAAGCATAAAAAGAATGTATGAGAACCTTGGGTTTAAAATAATCTCACATAAAGGAATTAATAAAACAAAATCTTTAAAGCCTTACCTTTATAATTTACTTTTATGTTTTACAGCTTCAGATATTTTCTTTGTGCAATATGCTACAGTAGTAGAAAAATAAATTCCAAATAGTTAACAAGATAATGAAAGATCAAAAAGAATACATTTTTGAATGCATACAAGTCCTAAAACGCGGAGGACTTATTCTCTATCCTACAGATACCGTTTGGGGAATAGGCTGTGATGCAACAAATGCTGAGGCCATCGATAAAATTTATGCTCTAAAAAATCGACCTAACGATAAATCCTTAATTTGTTTAGTGTCAGACTTTAAAATGCTAAACCAATACGTTGAGGATATTCCAGAAGTCGCTTATGACATTTTAAAATATGCAGATAAGCCCACAACTATTATTTATCAAAACCCTATACGTATATCCACAAATCTTATTGCAGAAGACGATACTTTAGGTATAAGAGTAGTGGATGATATTTTTGCTAAAGAATTGATTCGCAAATACAAACGGCCTATTGTCTCAACATCAGCCAATATAAGCGGACAACCGACGCCTGCCAACTTTTTTGAAATTTCGCCAGAAATTTTAAAAGGCGTGGACTATGTCGTAAATTTGTACCAGTCAACTAAAAATAAAAAACCTTCAACTGTCATCAAATTAGACCTTGATGGTAAAGTGGAAGTGATTCGTAAATAATATGCCCAATTCTTATTACCAAGAAGCCTTACAACATAAAATATTTAATGTTCTTTCGGAAGCGGCAGACGACATCAATGTCGAAGCCTATGTGATAGGTGGCTTTGTGAGAGACTTCTTTTTAAAAAGAGGCAAAGCTGAAGATATAGATGTTGTCGCTGTAGGCAGCGGCATAGAATTAGCTAAAAAGGTATCGGAAAAATTACCTGGAAAACCTCCCGTTAAAGTCTTTAAAACCTACGGTACTGCCATGCTTAAGATCTTTGACCTTGAAGTAGAATTTGTGGGTGCTAGAAAAGAATCTTATACTGAAAATAGCAGAAATCCTGAAGTTGAACAAGGTACTTTGGCAGATGACCAAAATCGAAGAGATTTCACGATCAATGCGCTAGCTCTTCAACTCAATAAGAAAGATTTTGGGAAACTTCTAGACCCTTTTAAAGGCTTGGAAGATTTGAAGACTCAACTTATCAAAACTCCATTAGATCCAGAAGTTACTTTTTCCGACGATCCGCTACGGATGATAAGAGCGATTCGCTTCGCTAGTCAACTTCATTTTAAAATTGATCAAAAATCCATTCAGGCTATAAAAGATCATGCAGAAAGGATTGATATTGTAAGTAAAGAGCGCATTGTCACAGAACTTAACAAAATACTGGAGTCAGAAAAACCTTCAGTAGGTTTTAAACTACTTCACGATACAGAATTACTTCAACGCATTCTTCCTGAACTGACTCACTTAGAGGGTATTGATGAAATCGATGGTCAAAAACATAAAGATAACTTCTGGCATACCCTAGAGGTTGTTGATAATATTTCACTCGAAACCAAGGATGTATGGTTGAGATGGGCTGCACTTCTTCATGATATTGGAAAAGCACCAACTAAGCGATTTCATAAGAAAATAGGCTGGACATTTCACGGGCATGAATTCAAAGGCTCAAAAATGGTTTATCAGCTTTTTAAAAGGCTTAAGCTACCTCTTAATGATAAAATGAAATTAGTCCAGAAATTAGTTTTACTAAGTTCGCGACCAATTGCTATAGTAGATGATGATGTGACAGACTCTGCCGTAAGACGGCTTATCTTTGACGCAGGAGATCATCTAGACGATTTGATGATGCTATGTGAAGCGGATATCACTACAAAAAATCCGAAGCGCTACAAAAAATATCACAATAACTTTAAGGTCGTTAGAAATAGGATACAAGAAGTTGAAGAACGTGATAAAGTACGTAATTTTCAACCCCCTGTTTCAGGAAAAGAAATCATGGAAACTTTTCAGATAGAACCTTGTCGGGAAGTTGGAGAAATTAAAGCTAAAATAAAAGAAGCCATTTTGGATGGCGATATTCCAAACGACTATGAAGCTGCTTTTCAATACATGTTGAAAGAGGGCGAAGCGCGTGGCTTTAAACAGGCCTAAGATTTTCTGAAAAACATGCCAAAATATAAGCTAAAACCCATAATTCATAGTGCATCTTGTGGATAAGATTTATCTTTGTGAAAATTTAAATTGTGTTTAGAAAATCAATAAAAGCCTCTATTATTATTGTCTATCTCGTTATTGTTGCGGGTGCGGTTGTAAGAATGACTGGGAGTGGTATGGGATGTCCAGACTGGCCTAAATGTTTTGGATATTACATTCCACCTACCGAAGAAAGTCAATTAGAGTGGGCACCAAATCATGATTACTTTAAAGGGCAAGTCATCATAGTTGATAAGTCTTTAAAAATTTCTAAAGAAGCGTTTACATCTTCTAAAGCCTTTGAAAATTCTCATTGGGAAACTTATGAAAAACATGGTTATGCAGAGTTTAATGCTGCCCATACGTGGATAGAATACATCAATAGATTGCTTGGTGCAGTCGCAGGTTTAGCTATATTAATAATGACGATAAGTTCATTTTGGCTTTGGAAAAGAAATAAAAAATTGACACTGCTTTCTATAGGCTGCTTAATATTGTTATTATTTCAGGCTTGGCTTGGAGCCACAGTAGTGTATTCTGTGCTATCGCCAGTGAGAATTACCATTCATATGCTTGTAGCTCTCTTAATTGTAGCCTTACTTATTTATATATTAAAACTTTCTTCGAAGGGAAACAGCTCTAAGTTAAGCACCTTCACATTCAGGAATTTGTTGATTTTTGCCGCCATACTTAGCTTAATTCAAATAGCAATGGGAACTCAAGTCAGGCAATTTGTTGATGATCAAATCGATCTGTTGGGCTATGATGCTAAAACAAAATGGCTAGAGAATCCAGACTTAGTCTTTTATGCGCATCGTACGTTTTCAATTCTATTATTTCTTGTGAATGCAGGTATTTGGTGGTTAAATAAAACAAAGAAATTAGGTTTCAAACTTACCAACTGGATGATGGTTTTTATAGGTTTAGAAATAATAACAGGAATTGCGATGTATTATCTAGATTTTCCCTTTTTATCACAACCTTTGCATTTGGTTATTGCTTGTTTGTTGTTTGGTGTTCAGTTTTATATTTTAATGCAAAGTTTCGAGGCCAAATTAATATCAAATTCTAAAAATTAGATCCTATGATTTATAAATACAGAGTCGTATTAGATACCTTAGACGACGTAATTAGGGACATTGAAATAAGAGATGATTCGACCCTTGAAGATTTACATAATTCTATCTCACAAGCTTTTGGATTTGACGGTACAGAAATGTCTTCGTTTTACAAAAGCGATGAAGACTGGAATCAAGGAGAAGAATATTTGCTTTTTGACATGAGTGATGGTCAAAACGACATCAAAATGATGAATGAGACCAGCCTAGATTCTGTCTTTTCTAGAGAAAATACAAAGATGATTTACGTCTACGACTTTTTTAGCTTGTGGACCTTTTATGTAGAACTAGCAGATATAGAAGAGCCTATGGACGGTCAGGATTATCCCAATTTAATGTTTGCTCAAGGACAACTCCCAGATTCTCCCCCAGACAAACAGTTTGAAGCTGAGGAATTGGATGTAGAGGAAGAGGAAAAAAACGACGATATCGAATTTGAAAATCTTGATGATTTTGATTTTGATGAAAATTGGAATTAAAGACTATTTTTTAACTAGAATACCAAAAGAAACTCAACATAATTTATGATCAATTTATTTAGTGCCCAAATTGAAAGTATGTCCATACATCGAGTGGGGAATAAGAGTAGAAATGAATCCCTATTTATTTCTGAAGAAGCTCACGAACTTTCTGACGAATTGAAACCTCTCATTAAAGAATACTTTTTAAAATCCTTTAGGGATAAAGAAGAAAATTACTATCACTTTATTCATGATACAGACTTAGAATTTCATCAACTTAATGGGTTAGTCACCGATATTTTTAATAATCCTTCGGAAAGTCATGACATCTCTAAGAAAATAACCCGTTTATTATTTGAAGAGTCAAAGCATCAACACATCAAAGGCGGCGAAGTCTATGTTGTTTACTTCGAAAACATGCTCATCGACAATGAGAAAGTCTCGGCCGTTGGGATTTTTAAATCTGAATTAAAACATGATTTTCTTCAATTTGAAGAGAAACAAAATAATTTAGATGCTATTCTTCAACAAGGAGTTTATTTAAACAAACTCGATAAAGGCGCTATCATTTTTAATACTGAAAAAGACAATGGTTATAAAATTCTATCAGTAGATTCCAACAAATACGATACAAAATACTGGTTAGAACAATTCTTGCAGGTCGACTTTTTCGAAGATGAAAATTTCTACACTAAAAAATACTTGAAGTTCTGTGAAAATTTTGCAAAGGATGTGGTTCTTCCGGCTGAAGATAAGCAACAAGAGGTTCTATTTATGAATAAGGCAATGAATCATTTTGCTTCCAATGATAATTTCAATGAACAAAATTTTCTTAGTGACGTTCTTGAAAACCCAGCTTTAGAACCTGAATTTCAAAATTATAAAACTGAGAAAGCACCGAAATATAAAGTTGAAGATTTATCTGACTTTCCTATATCCAATACAGCTGTAACCGCAGCTCGTAAAAAGATTAAAAGTGTCATCAATTTGGATACGAATATTCAGATAAAGATGGACTTTGTTAATGGTGACAGCGCACAAAAATTCATAGAAAAGGGTTGGGATGAGGATAGACAGATGTTCTACTATCTAGTGTATTTCAACAAAGAAGAAAAGAGTTAACTAGAAAAATATTAAGTATTTATGGATCAAAATCCTTTATTACAAACATTCGACTACCCACCATTTTCTAAAATAGAAAACTCACATTTCAAACCTGCTTTCGAAGAGAGTTTAAAAGAAGCTAGAACTGAAATAAATACTATAGTTGACAATACCGAAACACCAACTTTTTCAAATACGATTGAAGCCTTGGAGTTTTCAGGTCAAAAGCTAGGTAGGATTTCCAGTATATTTTTTAATTTAAATTCTGCTGAAACAAATACGGAGCTACAAAAACTTGCTCAAGAGATTTCTCCTCTTCTAAGTGAATTCAGTAATGATCTATTATTGAATGCGGACCTGTTCAAAAAAATAAAATCAGTCTTTAAAGATAAGTCTAGCCAAAATTATACTGAAGAACAAAGTATGCTTCTTGAAAAGATCTATAAAAATTTCACCAGAAATGGAGCAAATCTGAATACAGATGATCAGAAACGCCTAAGAGAAATTGATATGGAGTTATCTAGGACTTCATTAAGCTTTGGCGAAAATGTTTTAGCTGAAACTAATAATTTTGAATTACTGGTTAAAGATAAAAGTGAACTCGATGGAATTCCCGATGATATAAAAGAATCTGCAAAAGCCTTAGCCGAAGAAAAACAAAAGGAAGGCTATATTTTAACTTTAGATTTTCCAACATTTATTCCTGTCATGAAATTTTCAAAAAACAGGGAACTTAGAGAAAAATTACTTCTTGGATTTGGATCTAAAGGTTTTAAGGATAATGAATATAATAACGAAGAAAACGTTCTCAAAATAGTTAAATTAAGACTAGAAAGAGCAAACCTTCTCGGTTATAAATCTCATGCTGATTTTGTACTTCAAGAACGTATGGCTAAAACGGTGGATACCGTCCAAACCTTTTTAGATAATATTCTAGATAAAGCAATGCCCTCCGCTGAAAAAGAATTGGAGGAGCTTAAAGCTTTTGCATTAGAAATTGATGGTATTAAGGATCTTAGAAAATGGGATAAGGCCTATTATACCGAGAAGCTCAAACAAAAGAAATTTGATTTAGATGAAGAAATTCTTAAACCTTATTTTAAATTAGATAGAGTTATAGAAGGGATGTTTAAAGTGGCATCGAAATTATACCATCTCACTTTTAAACAAGTAAATGACTTAGATACTTATCACGAAGATGTTATTACTTATAAAGTGTACAATGAAGAAAATAAATATTTAGCAACCTTATATGCCGATTTTCACCCTAGAGCAGGAAAGAGAGACGGTGCTTGGATGACAACTTATAAAGATCAGTACAAGCTTAATAAAAAGGAAGAAAGACCTCAGGTTTCTATTGTCTGTAATTTCACTAAACCCACTAAAACTAAACCCTCTTTACTAACGTTTAATGAAGTGACAACCCTTTTTCATGAGTTTGGACATGCATTGCATGCTATGAACGCGAATACTACTTACCCTTCATTATCTGGAGCTTCTGTCTATTGGGATTTTGTAGAGCTGCCTAGTCAATTGATGGAAAATTGGTGTTACGAGAGTGAAGCTCTAAAACTGTTTGCGAGACATTACCAGACTAATGAAATTCTTCCCAAAAAATATATTGAAAAAATAAAGGAATCCTCTAATTTCATGGAAGGATTACAGACGACAAGACAAGTGAGTTTTGGCAAATTAGATTTGTCATGGCATGCTTTGGACAGTATTAATTCCATTGAAAGTGTAAAAAACACTGAAAATTCGGCTTTTAAAAATATTGAGTTATTACCAGATATAGAAAGTACGTGTATGAGTACGGCCTTTGGGCATATTTTTCAAGGAGGTTATAGCTCTGGCTATTATTCCTACAAATGGGCTGAAGTATTGGATGCGGATGCTTTCGAGTATTTTAAAGAAGAAGGAATATTTAATGATGAAGTTGCAAAAAAATTCAAGGAAAATATTCTTCAGCTCGGAGGAACCATTGAACCAATGGCATTGTATAAACAATTCAGAGGTAAAGAACCAAATCCTGATGCCTTATTAAAAAGAGCAGGGCTCATTAAAAGTTAGAGACGATAAATTATTATAGAGAGTAATAAATAACCCCCAAGCAATTAAATTTGCTTAGGGGTTATTTTTTTGTTTAAAACATATACAAACAAAAAAAACCCTTCTTTACGTTAAGTAAAGAAGGGTTTAGTATAAGAAGGCGGCGACCTACTCTTCCACAGTATGTAGTACCATCGGCGCTAACGGGCTTAACTGCTCTGTTCGGAATGGGAAGAGGTGAGCCCCGTTGCTATAACCACCTTAAGCTATTAAAGGTAATTGAGTAGTTCTCAATTATCTTTTAAAAGTAAAGTTCCAGCTGTTGCGGGAATTCTAATATCGTGACATAGTTAAAGATATATAACAAAACGTAAAGTCAAGGGTAAAAATAAAGTAATAATCGTCTCATAGATAAGCTCTTCGGATAATTAGTATCACTTGGCTATGACATTACTGCCTTTACACCTGTGACCTATCAACCCCATCGTCTTTGGGGATCCTTTAAAGAAATCTCATCTTGTGGTGGGTTTCGCGCTTATATGCTTTCAGCGCTTATCCCTTCCAAACGTAGCTACCCAGCAATGCTCCTGGCGGAACAACTGGTACACCAGAGGTTTGTCCAACTCGGTCCTCTCGTACTAGAGTCAGATCCACGCAAATTTCTAACGCCCACTGTAGATAGAGACCGAACTGTCTCACGACGTTCTGAACCCAGCTCGCGTGCCACTTTAATGGGCGAACAGCCCAACCCTTGGGACCTTCTCCAGCCCCAGGATGTGACGAGCCGACATCGAGGTGCCAAACCCCCCCGTCGATGTGAGCTCTTGGGGGAGATCAGCCTGTTATCCCCGGAGTACCTTTTATCCTTTGAGCGATGGCCCTTCCATGCGGAACCACCGGATCACTATGCTCTACTTTCGTACCTGATCGACTTGTAGGTCTCTCAGTCAAGCTCCCTTATGCCATTGCACTCTACGCACGGTTACCAAGCGTGCTGAGGGAACCTTTAGAAGCCTCCGTTACTCTTTTGGAGGCGACCACCCCAGTCAAACTACCCACCAAGTAATGTCCCCCAACAAAAGTTGGGGTTAGGCTTCAAACAAGTAAAGGGTGGTATTTCAACAATGACTCCACTGCCCCTAGCGAGGCCGCTTCAATGTCTCCCACCTATCCTACACATCACTTATCCAAAGTCAATACTAAGCTATAGTAAAGGTTCACGGGGTCTTTTCGTCCCACAGCGGGTAATCGGCATCTTCACCGATACTACAATTTCACCGAGGTCATGGCTGAGACAGTGTCCAGATCGTTGCACCATTCGTGCAGGTCGGAACTTACCCGACAAGGAATTTCGCTACCTTAGGACCGTTATAGTTACGGCCGCCGTTTACTGGGGCTTCAATTCAATGCTTCTCCGAAGATAACATCTCCTCTTAACCTTCCAGCACCGGGCAGGTGTCAGGCCCTATACTGCATCTCTCGATTTAGCAGAGCCCTGTGTTTTTGATAAACAGTCGCCTGGACCTCTTCACTGCGGCCCCCACTCAAAAGTGGGGGCGACCCTTCTCCCGAAGTTACGGGCCCATTTTGCCTAGTTCCTTAGCCATGAATCTCTCGAGCACCTTAGATTTCTCATCCCAACTACCTGTGTCGGTTTACGGTACGGGCTGCTTTAATTGATTTTCTTGGAAGAACGGCCTCTAGATTATCACCGCCACCGTAGCTTTGGTGTACTATCTCTACCTTACAGTAGATTCAACGTGCAATTCCGTCTGCACGCACTAGATTTCCTTCTCCGTCTCGTTTAATTTAAAGCAGGTAGCAGAATATTAACTGCTTGTCCATCGACTACCCCTTTCGGGTTCGCCTTAGGCCCCGACTAACCCTCAGCTGATTAGCATAGCTGAGGAATCCTTGGTCTTTCGGTGTGCGGGTTTCTCGCCCGCATTATCGTTACTTATGCCTACATTTTCTTTTCTAAACGCTCCAGCATACCTTACAGTACACCTTCTGCGCTGTTTAGAATGCTCCCCTACCTCTTACAAAATTAATTGTAAAAGCATAGCTTCGGTAATATACTTATGCCCGATTATTATCCATGCCTGACCGCTCGACTAGTGAGCTGTTACGCACTCTTTAAATGAATGGCTGCTTCCAAGCCAACATCCTAGCTGTCTAAGCAGTCTGACCGCGTTTGTTCAACTTAGTATATATTTTGGGACCTTAGCTGATGCTCTGGGTTCTTTCCCTCTCGGACATGGACCTTAGCACCCATGCCCTCACTGATTAAAAACATTTTATAGCATTCGGAGTTTGTCAGGAATTGGTAGGCGGTGAAGCCCCCGCATCCAATCAGTAGCTCTACCTCTATAAAACTATTTAATCGCTGCACCTAAATGCATTTCGGGGAGTACGAGCTATTTCCGAGTTTGATTGGCCTTTCACCCCTACCCTCAGGTCATCCCAAGACTTTTCAACGTCAACGGGTTCGGTCCTCCACTATGTGTTACCACAGCTTCAACCTGCCCAAGGGTAGATCACACGGTTTCGCGTCTACCACAGCTAACTTAATCGCCCTATTCAGACTCGCTTTCGCTACGGATCCATAACTGAATTATTTATCCTTGCTAACGGTGGTAACTCGTAGGCTCATTATGCAAAAGGCACGCCGTCACCCCGATAGTTATCGGGGCTCCGACCGCTTGTAAGCGTATGGTTTCAGGGTCTATTTCACTCCTTTATTCAAGGTTCTTTTCACCTTTCCCTCACGGTACTGGTTCACTATCGGTCTCTCAGTAGTATTTAGCCTTACCGGATGGTCCCGGCTGATTCATGCAAGGTTTCTCGTGCCCCGCACTACTCAGGATACTACTACATCATTAATATCTTACCCCTACAGGCCTGTCACCTTCTATGGGAACTCTTTCCAAAGTATTCGGGTTCATTATTAATCACGATATTGTAGTCCTACAACCCCAGTACTGCCGTAACAGTACTGGTTTGGGCTGTTTCACGTTCGCTCGCCGCTACTAGCAAAATCACTATTGTTTTCTCTTCCTCCGGCTAATTAGATGTTTCAGTTCACCGGGTTCGCTTTCCTTGCGGAATACTATACCTTCAGTATAGTGGGTTGCCCCATTCGGATATCTGCGGATCAATTCATATGTGCTAATCCCCGCAGCTTTTCGCAGCTTGTCACGTCCTTCGTCGCCTCTGAGAGCCTAGGCATCCCCCATACGCCCTTAATAAGCTTATCTATTCGATAATTATTTATTTATTTTACTCTAAAGTACTCCTACTCCTTAATTAAAAGAAGTAAAAATTCTCTTACTCTCGTATTCTTATATATCTTCAATATGTCAATGAACGTTTACCTCTAAAACACTTACCCTTAAAGTAAGTCCTTAGAAATCGTTATAATATCTAAAACCAATTAGATATTACTTGTTTTATATTATAAGGTAATGTCTGTTGTCTTCATAGCTAATTCCTGTTTTTGCAATTTACCAATACGACTAAAAAGTAGTCTCAGGCAGGCTTCCTTCGATACGTTTTTTC
>Ga0306893_100362_pt1 | contig 15843 bp, 14 predicted proteins | sample AntDeeMetagen293_FD_190417 | JGI IMG/M metagenome (GOLD analysis project Ga0306893, IMG submission 190417) | Saline lake microbial communities from Deep lake, Antarctica - Metagenome #293 (v2) (version 2) | ecosystem: Environmental > Aquatic > Non-marine Saline and Alkaline > Saline | place...
GTGTCTGCTAAAGTGGGCTGTTTCTGTAATTTCATACGTTAAAAATAAGACTTAACTATCTAAATAACAAATAATTAGACTTGTTTTAATTGCTGATTTATAAAGTTTTTACCATGCAACGGTCTTAGATAAAGAAGAACTGGTTGGCAACTATATTCCAGTTGAAGAATATCAATATGATGATAAATCTAAGACCTTATCTATAACGACAAAATCTGAATTTTCCCAGCCTTATTTTTCAGACGTGTTAGAGTTGGTTAAAGAACTTAAAATCAAACCAGTAGACAGGGTTTTTGAAGAGTCTATATTTATTAGGTTAACATCTGAATATAAAGTTACCATGATGAAAATAACTGATTTCAAAGTATCAGAAACTCCAAAGGAGTCTTTAAGAGCTAAAAACATTTCTCTCTCAAATGCATCTACTAAGCCTAAAAGGTCTTTCTTAGATTTTAAAAGTAAATATGACAATCAAGATATGGTCATATTTGTGGATGGTGTTAAGGCAGAAAGAGGAAAAACTGTGAATATCAACACAAATGAAATAGAATCTGTAGAACTCCTAAAATCTACAGAAGAACTTAAAGCCGAAGGTTATAATTCAAATTTTATTAAAGGTGTAATTAAAATCACCAGTAAAAAAGGGAGTGCTGAAAATGCGTCTCAAGTTCAAAATTCTCAAGATAAGTATAGATCAGCATTGAACCAGCATGGATCTGTCATTTACATAGTTGACGGTAAGGAAATAGATCAAAAATCATCAAATAAAATCGAGCCTAACCAAATCAAATCTATGGAGTTTATAAAATCACCTAACGACATAAAAGAAGCGGGTTATGACCCCAAAGACATTGACGGATTAATTAAAATCAACACCAAAAAAGAGAATACTAACAATACATCAGAATCAGAAAATGCTTATATGAAGCATAGGCGTGAGCTTAATTCAATTGACAAAAAGCTTATTTATATCGTGGATGGCGAAAAGGTAAATGGAAAATCGTTGAATAATTATAAACCTGAACAAATCAAATCTTTTGACTTTATTAAATCGCCTTATGACCTAAAAGAAGCTGGTTATGACCCCAAAAAAGTGGATGGTTTAATAAAAATTACCACCAAAAAAGAAGTCAAAGAATAATAATCTAGTGATTAGCTCAAAGAAAAAACCGCTTCAAAACTTCTCTTGTCACCTTGAACTTGTTTCAAGGTCTTTATTCAAATTGATCATCAGTTGAATAAGATTCTGAAATAAATTCAGAATGACAAGACTATAGGTTTTGAGACGGCTTAATTATTTAGCAAAATTATCTAATTATAAAACCCCAGTAAATTTATATTTACCGGGGTTTTATAATTAGGTGCAGTTTATATTATGATCCGCACATTAGACAATCGTCGCCTTCAGACTCTTTGGACTGCTTGATAAGTGTTTTTAGCTCTTCTGGGCTCAATGAAGAATCGTCAGTGACTTTTACGGGTTGACTTTGAGCGTCTTGATAAGTCTTTGCCGCATTTTCTGCCACCTGGCTAGGCGCTTCCTTTTCTTTCTTTTCGTTTTTCAAAGTAAACTTGATCGCATCTACTGCAGACTTGGTTCTCAAATAATACATTCCTGTTTTTAAGCCACTTTTCCAAGCATAGAAATGCATAGACGTTAGTTTAGCGAATGTAGCCCCTTCCATAAATAAGTTTAAGGATTGAGACTGATCTATAAAATATCCGCGTTGTCTGGACATATCTATAATGTCTTTCATTGATAATTCCCAAACGGTTTTATATAATTCTTTGATGTCATCTGGAATAATATCGATGCCTTGTACAGAGCCGTTAGCTCTCATGATGGCATCTTTAAGATCATCATCCCACAAGCCAAGACTTACTAAGTCTTTCAACAAGTGTTTGTTGACAACAATGAACTCTCCAGAAAGGACACGGCGAGTATAAATATTTGACGTGTAGGGTTCAAAAGCTTCGTTATTTCCTAAGATTTGAGAAGTAGATGCTGTTGGCATTGGTGCCATTAATAAAGAATTACGTACTCCGTGCTTCATCACTTTTCCTCTCAATTTACTCCAGTCCCAACGCCCGCTTACGTCTTTATCAGTTAGACCCCAAAGGTTGTATTGAAATTCTCCTTTGCTGATTGGTGACCCCTCAAAAGAGGAGTAAGGTCCTTCTATTTTAGCCAATTCCATAGAGGATTCTACAGCTGCAAAATATAAAGTCTCAAAAATATCTTGATTCAATTTCTTAGCCTCATCAGAGGTGAAAGGCAGTCTCAACATGATAAACGCATCTGCCAAGCCTTGAATACCAAGACCTACTGGTCTATGGCGCATGTTAGAATTTTCTGCTTCTTTGACGGGATAGTAGTTTCTATCTATTACCTTGTTCAAATTCCTGATGACTTGCTTTGTAATCTTGTACAATTCTTTGTGGTCGAACTCACCGTTTTTAACAAACATAGGTAAGGCGATAGACGCCAAATTACAAACCGCTACTTCATCTGGGCTTGTGTACTCCATGATTTCGGTACATAAGTTGGAAGACCGAATGGTACCTAGATTCTTTTGGTTGGACTTACGGTTAGCAGCATCCTTATAAAGCATATAAGGCGTTCCCGTTTCAATTTGAGATTCTAAGATTTTCTCCCAAAGCTCTCTAGCCTTTATAGTTTTACGACCTTTATTTTCTTGTTCGTATTTGAGGTATAACTCATCAAACTCTTCGCCGTGAACATTATAAAGGTTTGGGCATTCGTTTGGACACATTAAGGTCCAAGTCGAATTTTCCTCTACACGTTTCATAAACAAGTCTGGAATCCACATCGCATAAAACAAGTCACGCGCTCTCATTTCTTCTGCACCGTGATTTTTCTTAAGGTCCAAAAAACTAAAAATATCGGCGTGCCATGGCTCAACATACATGGCAAACGATCCTTTACGTTTTCCTCCACCTTGGTCCACATATCTTGCAGTGTCATTAAACACACGAAGCATTGGGACAATCCCGTTGGAGGTTCCATTGGTACCAGCAATATAGGAGCCCGTAGCTCTTATGTTATGAATAGATAAACCTATTCCTCCAGCAGATTGTGAAATTCTAGCGGTTTGTTTTAAAGTGTCATAAATCCCATCAATACTATCATCTTTCATTGTTAGTAAGAAACAGGATGACATTTGTGGCTTTGGAGTTCCAGAATTGAAAAGGGTTGGTGTCGCGTGGGTAAAATACTTTTTGGACATCAACTCGTAAGTCTCCAGTGCAGATTCCAAATCTTCACCGTGGATACCAAGAGAAACACGCATTAACATATGCTGAGGTCGCTCTACGATTTTTCCATTCAATTTTAGAAGATAAGATCTTTCTAAAGTTTTAAAACCAAAATAATCGTAGTTGAAATCTCTACTGTATATAATTCTAGAGTCTAATTCTTCTCTGTTTTCCTCGATGATTTTGTAAACGTCATCAGCAATAAGTGGTGATTTTTTATTATTACGAGGATTCACATACTCATAAAGATCTGTCATCACTTCACTAAACGACTTCTTGGTATTTTTATGAAGGTTGGACACAGAAATTCTAGCAGCAAGATGAGCATAATCGGGATGGCTCACCGTCATAGTCGCAGAAATTTCTGCAGCCAAATTATCCAATTCACTTGTGGTCACACCATCATAAAGACCCTCTATAACACGCATAGCTACTTTTGGGGGCTCTACCAATGGATTTAAGCCATAGCATAGCTTTCTAATTCTAGCTGTAATTTTATCGAACATTACAGGTTCTTTTTGTCCATTTCTTTTAATGACGTGCATAATCAAGTGTATTTAGAGTACAGAGCCAAGAAACCCTGCGGTAATTAATAATCTAATTTAAAAGCAAACTAAAGTCTACAGATTTTAGAAATCGGCGTCGAAGCTAATCTTGCTATCTTCTTCTTTATTTTTGTTCATGACACCCGCTTTTTGGTATTCCCCAACTCTTTTTTCAAAGAAGTTGGTTTTCCCTTGAAGCGAAATCATATCCATAAAGTCAAACGGATTCGCCGTTCCATATTCTTTGTCACATCCTAGTTCAAATAGCAGCCTGTCTGCTACGAACTCAAGATATTGTGTCATGAGATTAGAATTCATACCAATAAGGCTTACTGGAAGAGATTCTGTAACAAATTCGCGTTCAATAGTTAGAGCATCCACAATGATCGCTCTAATTCGTTCTTTAGGAACTTGATTCACTAAATGTTCGTTATGTAAGTGCACTGCAAAATCACAATGAACACCTTCGTCTCTAGAAATCAATTCGTTAGAAAAAGTAAGACCTGGCATCAAGCCACGTTTCTTTAACCAAAATATTGAACAAAAAGCACCAGAGAAAAAGATACCTTCTACAGCTGCAAAAGCAATAAGACGCTCAGCAAACGAATCGGATTCGATCCATTGTAAGGCCCAATCTGCTTTCTTTTTGATGGCAGGGAAATTCTCAATAGCTTTAAAAAGTTGATCCTTTTCTTTATCGTCTTCGACATAGGTATCGATCAATAGCGAATAGGTTTCAGAATGAATATTTTCCACCATGATTTGGAATCCGTAGAAAAATTTCGCTTCGGTATATTGAACTTCATTTACGAAGTTTTCAGCAAGATTTTCGTTGACGATTCCATCGGATGCAGCAAAAAAAGCAAGAATATGTTTGATGAAATATTTCTCGTCTTCGCTCAGTTTGGTTTTCCAATCGGTGATGTCTTGTTGGAGATCTATTTCCTCTGCAGTCCAGAAGCTCGCCTCACATTTTTTGTACCATTCCCATATGTCGGGGTGTGTGATGGGGAAGAGGACAAATCTATTTTTGTTTTCTTCTAAAATAGGTTCAATTTGCGCCATAGGTTTATGATTTTGAGAGGTTTGGTATTTGTAATTGTTCTAAACAAATATGAAAATAAATCACTTAAATTTCTTTGAATTCAGTCGAAAGTTATCCACAAAGTTATCCACAATGGATCTAACTCCTGTAAACTAAAGGATTGCAACTTTAAAAAATTAAACTTTAAGACTTGTTGAATTTAATTTTGGAAAGTTTAATAGTAAATCTTAAGTGTTTATTTCTTCTACCGCTTGTTCCAATTCGGCATACCACTCTTCTCCAAATTTTCGAATCAAAGCGTTTTTGGTGAATTTGTAAACTGGCATTTCGAGGCTTTTACCTAAAGTACAAGCATCACTACAAATATCCCAGCGATCGTAATTAACCGCATGAAGTTTGGTTAATTTTTGGACCCGAATAGGATAGAGTTCACAAGAAACCGGTTTTTTGAAGTCGATTTCACCTGCGCGATAGGCTGTCTCAATGCCACAAAGTGCTGTGCCATTTTCTGTAAAATTGACGTAAGCACATTCTTTACCTTCAACTAAAGGAGTCTCTGGTTCTTCGAAATCTGACATGATATGAGTACCTTGAGCTTCTATTGCGGCAATGCCTTCTGGTCTCAAAAAAGGTTTTACTTTTGGATAGATCGTTTCTAAAATAGTAAGCTCTTCGGGATCTAAGGGAGCTCCTGAATCTCCTGCAACGCAACACTCTCCTTTGCAAGCCGATAGGTTGCAAGCAAATTCGTTGTCAATAATTGCTTCAGAAATAAGTGTTTTTCCTATTTGAATCATAGCTGCAAAGTTAACTAATTATTCAGTGTGTTTGAGTTTGGCCTTATAGAATTCAAAGTAAAGGGGTTAAAAAATAAATTTAACTTAAATTTGATATTCCAGACTCTTTATGAGTATTGGTAATCCTTTAAGCAGAATTACTTTTGTAAAAATTCTGAGTAACGTATTATGTTCGATTTTAAACAAATTTTCACCGCTGGGATGATTCTTTTTGCGGTGATAGATATTGTAGGAAGTATCCCGATTATTGTAGACCTAAGGAAAAAAGTGGGTCATATACAAAGTGAAAAAGCATCTATCGTTGCTTGTATTTTGATGATTGCTTTTCTCTTTGTTGGAGAGACCATCCTCAACCTTATTGGCATAGACGTAAACTCGTTTGCCGTAGCGGGAGCCTTCATTATTTTCTTCTTGGCCATAGAAATGATTCTTGGCATACAACTTTATAAAGATGATGCTCCAGAAACTGCCGCTATAGTTCCTCTAGCCTTTCCTCTTATCGCTGGGGCTGGAACAATGACCTCCATATTGTCGCTGAAGTCTGAATTTGATACTCCCAATATTATCGTGGCCATAATATTGAACATTATCGTGGTTTATGCAGTCTTAAAGTCTTCTAAAAAAATTGAAAAACTTTTCGGAAAACAGGGGATTTCTGTCATCAGGAAGATATTTGGTGTAATTTTGTTGGCCATAGCGGTGAAGTTATTCGCCACTAACATTCAGAGTTTATTCAATTAATAGTTATGAAGTATTTTATTTATTTCCTTATTCTCTCTGCCATTGGTCTTTTAATTTTTAGTGGAACATTGGTCAATCCAGATGACCTAGTAGGAGATCAAAAAAGTTTTACGGGAGTTTTAGGGATACTAGTCTGCTTATGTATTATAATCCTCTTATTCATCCTCTTGCTTTCAAGAAAACTAAAAGAGAGGTACGAGAGTTGATTGATTAATTTAAAGTCATTTAAAAAAAACGCTTCAGACCAATTAAAGTTTGAAGCGTTTTTTATGAGCAAAAAACATACAGCTTTATTCTTCTGTAACTTTTATACGGTTATCATCAGAATCGGTATCTATAAGTTTATTGAAAGGGTCAATCCCCGCTTCTAAAGGCTTATTATCCACAATAATGCTGAAATTATTTTTGATTTCAGATATCAAATGCTTTTTAAGGTATAGTACATTTTCTTTTCTGATATCGTCTAAGCTCTCATCGGATTTTCCAAAAACACCAACTTCTATATAATCCTTGAGAGGTAGAGATTCTAGATTCTGGTCATCTGTTTCCAAAACTAAACCCTCGCCTTCAGCATCGCTAAATTCCTTTTCTCCCTTTTCTGAAGATCTGTATTTTTGGACATTTACCTCAAAATTAACCTCATATTGACCGTTTTCAAGTACTTTATAATTAGCTTTAAGGGCGTGGTTATCGTAAAGTGTGATAGTTTCAAACATATCTTTTATCAAATACTGAAGAGAATCTGGGGTCTGAGATTTCAAAAGATTTACAAATTCTACTGAAGTTGTGTACGGTGGCTCCTGAAATGCAACTTGATCTACGTAGGTTTTCAAGATGTTATTCATTTTCTTTTCACCCAAATAATCACTCATAGCATAAAGCACTAGCGACCCTTTATTGTAATGGATATATTGTTGATTTTCATTATACATCAAAGGCAATTCTTTTTGACTTTCGAAACGACGGCCTCTTAGGTATTTATCCAAAGCGTCTTTCAAAAACACTCGCATCTGTTCTGCGCCGTATTCCTTCTCTAGAACTTTTAGCGAACTATATTCAGACATACTTTCAGAAAGTAAAGTTGCCCCACGTACATTGGCGCCAATGACTTGATGCGCCCACCACTGGTGAGCTACTTCGTGTGCGGTTACACTAAAAGGGTAATCTACGCTTTCATTATCTTCATCATCAACTTTGGCTATAAAACCAATCGCTTCCGAATAGGGAACCGTGTTGGCAAAGGATTGAGCAAAGGAGCCTGAAGTAACTGGAAATTCCAAAATGCGAAGTTGTTTGAATTGGTATGGACTGAAATTTTCTGAATAATAGGCTAGAGATTTTTTGGTTGCATTTACCATCCTTTCAATGTTATAATCGTGGGGTTTATGATAAAACACTTGGATGCTTACATCATTCCAGCGGTCTTCATACACTTCGTATTCTGCAGAATTAAAAGCGTAGAAATTTAATATTTTCTTGTCCATTTTGTAATTAAAATATTTTCTATCACCTTCAATCCATTCTTTCTGAAGATAGCCCGGCGCAATGGCAATTTGATCTTTAGAGGTGGATACTGTGGTTTCAAAATCTATCCAATCAGCATCACTAGAGATATAAGTATTGCCTAAAGCTGTGGAATCATAAGGTGAATTCATCCGTTCTTTAGGCTCTAATCCATACTTTTCTCGGGTTTTATTATTTTGAATTTCTCTATTTTCATTGTAACCAAAACTGGGGAAAATTTGATTATTGATAAACGTCCCATTGGTTCTTACTGGAGAATTTGACGTCAAAATAGTATTGGGTTCATTCTCCATTTCAAAAGTGAATTTCACCTCTTCTCCAGGAGATAAATTTTCATTGAACTTGAATATTTCAAAATCATAAAGAGTATCCTTTAACACTACTTTTCCTGCTTTTTCAAAAGCATAAGATTGTGGGTAGTCGTTCATGTTGATGAATACTGAATCTATAGGGCTTTCAGTTTTGTTTTTCAGAATGAACTCCCCTTTTGCCTTGAAATCTCGAGTCTCAGGATATAAATCAAAATCGATATTGACACTTGTAATTCTGGGTTGCGCCAACTCTTTATATTTCGAAAATTGGTTTTCAAAATCGACACGGAGCTGTTCTACTTCGTTTCCAGAATAGCGTGTATTGACAATATTATCGGTATAATAAATCCAAGAACCAATACTTATAAATAGAAGCAGACTTAAGGCAACAATAGATTTTTGGAGTGGATTAAAATTCTGCTTTGCCCTCTCTATCCTTTGTTTTACGGAATAAGATATACCTCTACGGTAAAATAATAGGGCCAAAACATACATCACCGTGGCCAAAGCAAACCAATATAGTCTGTAAATGTAGAAGACTTTTAGACTTGTGCCATAACCTACCATATCAGAATAAGTGGCACCAACATTTGTGTTGAATCTGAAGATGTATTGTTCAATACCAAAACTTGGGAGAAAAGAAAGAAAAATAAATCCTGCCAATAGAGTTATAAAACCTACGATATGGTTTTTGATAAGGACATGAACTAAGAATGCCATGGCCGTCCAAGCAAACACTCGTAAGTAATCGACAGCAAAAAATTGAAATAAATACAAGTCAATTTCCAATTTGTAGTAGTCATTATAAATTTGAACGCCAATAGCCATGACCAAGGCTAAAATGTAGAAAAACGCTTGCATTTTGAAAATGGCAAAAAACTTGGACAACATAAACGACCAGTTAGGGTAAGGAGTTACATCCACCAATTGGTTCATATTTGTGTTTTGAGCACGATTGATAAGCATGCCAGAAATCAAAAATGTGATAATAGTCATAAACCCGCTAATGATCCCAGAAGCCGACTGCATCATTTCTCGCGTTACGGGATAAGTAGAAGTGCCATAAATAGGAATACGCTGAGCAAGTGTAATAAAAGTAACCAATACAGTAACGAGTGCAAAAGAAATAAACACCCAGTTTTTGAAAATGTATTTAGTTTCGAAACGGCTGTGTGTCCAGGCCATTTTCAACCAATGTTTAAACTTATAAGTTTTGCTGACTTCTGGGATTTTAATACGCACTAAACTGCCAAAATTTCTTTTAATGACACGTTCTGCTTTAGTCTTGAAAAGTCTAAATTGAATAGCCTGCTGGTTAAATTTGAACTTCACATACACAAATACGAAAATTAAAATACTAATAGCTGCCCAAAGCAATCTGTTGTAAAGCAGGTAACCTTCAAAGGGTAAATAATTTGTATTTCTATCAAAAACAGTCCAATATTCAGTTTCAAGTGATAATGCTTGTGCGCCCAAAGGATCAATGAGAGCTGCAAGGGTCTTGTTATCAACATCTGCGGCTAAAGTTTGAGCTAAACCTTGGATAACAATCAATATTAATATGCTAATAAATCCTATGAAAATATTTCTTGAAAACGTAACTACTGCAAATACAACAGCCCCAAAGAAAATAAGGTTTGGTAAAATGATTAATAAAAGGGGTTGTACGTAATTCAGAATATCAAAATCCATGAAAAGTTTTGGATTGGTTCCCGGAAAAATAGTACCGAGATAGAGACCGAAACAAATGAAAAGAATAATCATGATGACGATGCTCAATGCACTCAAAAACTTAGCAAATAGATAATTAAATTTGGTAATCGGGTAAGAATATAATACCTGATGCATATCGTATTTAAAATCTTTACTCACAGAGGCACCAACGATGGAGGGGAGTAAAAAATACAAAAACACAGCAATGATATTAATCAAACCATTAATTGCTAAAGCAGAATTCTGAAAGGTTGCGGAGGTAGTTGTGACGGTAAAATTATCAAAAAGACCACCAGATGAGGCCATTAAAATGAAGGCAAAAATAAACATGATGCCCGAATAAATATAGGTAATAGGAGTTCTAAACCAAGTCTTGATTTCGAACTTGAAAATGCTTGAAAACATAAGGATTAAGAGTTTTGGTTAGTGGCTTCAGTTTCGTCTGCTTTCAGGTGTACAAAGTACACATCACTCAAGTCTGGTTCTACTTTTTGGAATTTCTCTCCAGGTTGAGTATTGCCATAAACACGTATATTTAAAGAATTATCTTGGTTATAGTTGGTTGAAATCAAATTGAATTGAGATTCGTAAGTTTCCAAATTTTCCCGATCAATGCTAAGTCCCCAAATTTTATCTTTAAGTTCTGAAACTGCATCAATTGGTTTTTTATGACTTAGCAATTTTCCTCCATTTAGAATGGCCATATCGGTACACAGTTCTTTTACATCATCTACAATATGCGTAGAAAGGATAACGATATGATTAGTACCAATTTCTCGTAAGACATTAAGAAAACGATGACGCTCTGCAGGATCCAGACCAGCGGTTGGTTCATCTACTATGATAAGTTTAGGATTATTCAGCAGTAATTGGGCAATTCCAAAACGCTGTTTCATTCCGCCAGAATATCCGGCTACGTACTTGTTTTTAACACTGGAAAGATTGGTCACCTCTAGGGCATAATCCACAATCTTATTCCGTTCTTCTTTACTTGAGATTCCTTTCAATTCAGCAAAATAATGCAAGAGTTTTTCTGCCGACAATTTTGGATACACCCCAAAGGATTGTGGCAAATACCCCAAAACTTTGCGCAATTCCATTTTCTGATTCAAAATATCGATCTCATCTAAGTGAATTTCACCAGAATCTGGTTGTTGCAAAGTGGCGATGGTTCGCATTAAGGTAGATTTTCCAGCCCCATTGGGTCCTAGTAATCCAAACATTCCAGAATTGATTTCTATGGAAATATTATCAAGAGCTTTTACTCCGTTTTTATAGGTTTTGGAGACATTGATGAGTTGAAGTCGATTCATAAGTAGGGTTTTAGGAAAAAGAATATTCTTAACTTATTTGTAGGCAAATTATGAAAATGTTACAACCTATCTCCAAAAGTTATCAATTTCAAAATGAATTTGAGAAAAAGTAAAAGGTCTTCAATACCTAATTACTTTAGTCAATATCGGTCTCTTCATTTTCGTACTGAGTGGCCTCAGTCCTAGCATCGTAGCCTATTTCTCGTAAATATCTTGAGAAGAAACGAAACTTTGTATTCTTTTATGATCCGTTATTCTTTGCAAGTGTTCCCCTTTATTTCTGATGTCAAAAAAACTAACAGTTAACTTTAACATTTTGAAAAGAAAATCTGAAACCACCTTAATCTGAAATCTCCCATTTATGTGAAGCATAACCCAATCACGAAAAATATTGACTAAGGTTTGAGAGACAAACAACACTAATTGCGCAGTTAATATGAGATAAATAAATTGTATATCTCTATTGTTTACCCCTACATCTACTATAGATTGAGTTAAAAAGGTGAAAGTAAATTGAATAGACAGACCAACTAGGATACTTATAAATAACTGATAAATTAGTTTTTGTAAAGTTTTAAATAAGGGTATAAAAAGGAAAAGCTTTTATGATTGTTTTTATGCTTTTCCTGTTTGTAAAATTTAGCGTTAGGTTCTAGTAATAAGATAAATCCAGTTTTATCAGTTGTATTTGTCCATGCATTAAAAAACTCTTTATGTTTATATGTTAACAGACCATTTGCTGGGTCGGCAACATGAATTTTCTCTTTATTGGTTTTATGAACCACTACAAAATGCTTTTTTTCGCCAAGGTGCTATAAAAGGAGTAGGTGCTTCTTTTACGAGCGATTCTAAAGAAATTTTCATACCAAGAGTACGCATATTAATAAACTCAGCGGCATCGGCTATACCTCCCATATTAACTCCCATTCTAGTAATACCAGCTTTTTCACGCAAAAACTCTCTTGAAAAGGTTTTGTCATAAAACTTGGCAACCATCCTTAGACATGTAGGTCCACAATCTTTATTATCTAACTGACGATAGAATGGAAACTTACTAGATTTTAATTCCATAAAATCTGGTAAGGATAATTTTCGTAAAGAGAATTGGCTTCACTGATAGTATTTCCAGCTTTGCCATTTTCTATTGCTTTATTGTACCACTCTCTTGATTCCTCAAGTTGTCCTAGTTCATATAAGCAGGTAGACTTATAATACATGACTTCTGAGAACATGGAATACTTTTCTAAAGTTTTATCGAAACTTTGGATGGCTTCCTTCCATTTTTTTTGCTCATATTGGGTGACCCCTAAATAAAATATACTCAAATGATGGTACTCTTTTTCACCCCATTGTTCAATTTGAGCATTGACATCATTTTGAAACATCTCCTCTGCCTTTTCAAAATGATTAAGTTGGAGGTGAGACAAAGCCAAATAAAAATTATAAGAATGATCCATCACAATAGAGTTGCCCTCAATAGCTTTTATGGCTTCAAAATCTTTTATAGCTTCTTTATAATTTTTAGAAAAAATACACTTGATAAACCCTCTGTAAGGCAAGTAACGGACTTTATTAAGTTCTACTGCCTTATCCAAATATTGCATGCCAACTTCATACTTCCTTGCTTTAAAATAGGGCATTGCTTTTTGCTGCCATAAATAGTAAATATTAGGGCCCTTTTTTATCCCTTCATCTAAACATTCTTGATACCTATGGTGATTAAATCTAAAGCTATATTTATCCGCGCAGTTATAAACATACCTATCTATTATTTCTTGTTGATCCTCTGTATAAATCTGGGCTTCAGTTTTCTCATTAGAATTATAAGCTTCAACTTTTGTTTCACTGATGTCTTTTAATTGATCATAGTCTTTGCAAGACGCTAAAATCAAAATGCAAATTATGGCATACTTAGTATTTGTCATATCATTATATTATAATTATGAGTCGTGAATATGGAAAAAATGAAATTATAAGGTTGATTTTTGAAATTAAAGGTCTGCAACTCATTTTCCCATCTTTTTTTGATAGTAGATATTTATTCATTATTTTTTTAAATAGTATTTGACTCTCTTTATAATTACATTATATGCTTATCCGTTTTCTTCCCCAAGATAATTCCATCTATTGGATACCGCTGCGACCATCAGTCTATCAAAAACATTGTCAAAATATCTTCGGTTGAACTTAAAACAGTATTCATTTAGATAGTTTTGGAGAAAATCGTCGTCTATCCTATGGTGTACATCAAGTAGCAATCTCTTTGCGTTGCTTATTGTCGTATGGACCCATGGCAGTATCGTGTTGATCTCGCTTTTGGGGATTACTTTTGAGTTCATATCATAATTTTTGCTCAAGTCGTTGTAACTGTTGGACCTGTCCGATACGATCTTGGTGTTTTTCTGTACGTTTTCTTTTACGGTCGCGGCCAGGTCTTCTTTTTTTAATGATTCGATAACGGTCATTTTCAAGTGCCTTACGCGCTTGTCGGTATTATGCTTTTTTGGATTATAATCCCGTTCATCTATTTTTGATTCCGCCGCGACCAATACCGTTGACTGACGCTGGCTTCCCCTTCCCCGTTTCAGGGCCTCCGTTTTGTCCCTTGTTATGGAAACGGTCTCAAAAAAACCTTCGTCCAGTTCTATTTCCTCTCCCAATTGATATTTTCCGTCCCTGAGCCCCATTACGATTCTTAGCTTGTGCATCATTGCCCATATGGGCTCATATCGTTTATGGCTTATTTGGCGCTGGATCTCTTTGGCGGAAAACGATTTCTTCGTACTTGTTATCAGATGCATGGCGATAAACCAATATTGGAAGGGGAGTTTGCTGCCTTGCATCACCGTTCCGCTTTTCAGCGTTGTACGATGACTACAGCCCTTACATTCCCATTGTTCCCGGTTCTTCTTCCAATAGTGGGAAGTGTTTCCACATTTCCTGCACTTTATACCTTCTTGTAAACGATAGGCCTTAAAAGCTGATTTGCAACTCTCCTCGTCCGGATAATGCTTAAAAAATTCGATTAATTTCATAGTTAAACCTACGAAATACTTTGGGGAAACATGCGGACAAGCATTTTACATTATCTATTCCTCGAAAGAAATGACATACTTTTTCAAAATTCACTAAATCATAAGCGTATTTTTTGAGATAAAATACAATTCTAGCTTTTGCTTCCTTTTTTTGTTCAACATTAAAGCAATTAGTATCATTATAGTTCTCTAGTCACAAAACCGTAGTATAATAAGTATATAACGCATGAAATAGGATATAAAAATTACGATATTCATTAGGCTTGTCCAGAATGTTTTTTATGTTATCGTTTTCATTTATTATAAAGTGTTTTTTTCTATCAAACCAAAAGCTATTCATTATTACATGTCCCGTTTGATGACTTATATCATCTACAAAAAAAACTTCATCATATTCTTTTTTTTGGTAAACATTGAAAAATACCATTCCGTGTTCATTAATTGTAGCAAAGGAATTGGTATTAGTTGGAGATGTATCAAAAAGACATATTACTTTACAGTGCTTCTCAATTAACGCAAAATGCTCAGGTACATATGATTTAATATAAGTTATGGCATTAGTTAGTTTTTTAATAAAAATAGCATTCAACTTTTTTGATATTTCAATTTTCTCAAAGTTTATAGGTGTTTCTTTAGACTTAAAAGTACCGTTTAAAACTTGATGTTTGATGTTAAGTAGTTTAATAGATGTCGAGTCTATATTACTGTATACTGTGTCATCAAGAAATACAGAATTAAACAATTTAGAATCGAAATAACTAAACTTTTTATTATTGAAATAAGCAAATAATAAAGGGTTTTCAAAAATCTCCTCATTCTCGTGAACACAATTAAATAACTTTTTATTTTCTTTATAACAAAGTATTTTTATTATTTCGTTTGGTTTATTTTTTAATCGAAGTTTTTTAATTTAAATTATGGAAGTATTAATTAAGATTTAAACAAACCCATCAATAATCCTTATGATTAAAACTTTTAGTTTTATTAAACGAACAAACTAATAAAACAATAACTATATTCGAAACTATAAATAACAGTATAGCATATAGACTAGTCAAACCTGTATCGGAGTAATTTGTGAAAATATTTAAAAAATTAATACCAAAATGGATTAATATTGGAATGAGTATTTTTTTTGTAATATGATATACATAACCTAATGTTACCCCTACAATTGCTATTGCTGAAAAATTTTCAAAATCTAGATGAGTTAGTGAAAACAATAAACTTGAAATAAAAATACTAATAAATGCTGGTAATCTTAAATTGAATTTTTTAAATAAAATATATCTGTAGAAAATTTCTTCCAAAACGGGTAATATTAATAAAATCCTTAATAAACTATAATAATTATAATTTTGAATGTTTGATATTTCAAATTCAATAGAAAAATTAAAATCATTCATAATATAGGATCTAAGACCGTTGCAAAATTCAATAATTTACATACATCCATTATTTAGATGGATTTTTATTTAGTTTTTATCGAAATATGTAGTTTTTTACTCTTTTTATTGTCTTTGTTGGTCATTTTATTGATGTT
>Ga0306893_100377_pt1 | contig 15445 bp, 6 predicted proteins | sample AntDeeMetagen293_FD_190417 | JGI IMG/M metagenome (GOLD analysis project Ga0306893, IMG submission 190417) | Saline lake microbial communities from Deep lake, Antarctica - Metagenome #293 (v2) (version 2) | ecosystem: Environmental > Aquatic > Non-marine Saline and Alkaline > Saline | place...
CGGAAGTGTAGTTCGAACGGGTAACTATCCAAATCAAACAGGTAGGTTTTATCGGTTGTATGACCTTCCTACAAAAGAGAAAGAGGCAGGCTATGTTGATACGATTTCACAGGAAAATATAGATGTCCAGCGAGAGTTCACCGTTGATCTTTAGGAGTTCTCTCGAATTCCGAGAACGCCCATTTGTTATTCAACTCCCTCCGAGATCAGGTCTCTTTATTCAACAGACCAATATATTGACGCTGAACAAGCCGGTATTGACGGTGATTCCGTTGGGAGTGCAGTTTCGGGACTGGTTACAGGGAAAGACGGCCGATTTGTTCGGCGTTTCTGGGAAACCGAGGAGGTAGAAGGATTTCAGCCACTTGCTTATGGCGGTTCAGATGCGTGGATCACACCCAAGATACAGAACGTCGTGGAGTGGGGAGAAAATGGGTCGGTAATGAAGCGATCTAGCAAATCTGTTCGCACACCTAACGACGAATTCTATGGAGATTCAGGGTTAACATGGACGAGAATTAAGGATACTGCACGTCGATTCGGTTACTACGGAGGAGGATTGTTTGAGACCAGTAGTTTCATGCTCTTTTCGGAGAATGACGATATTCTTTGGCACCTTCTTACTGCCTTGAACTCAGACTTGTATAACACACTATTCCTATCGCAAACACCAGAAAAGGAGTGGGACGCAGACGTTCTTGGCTGTTTGCCGTGGCTTAAGAAGCTTGAACAGATTCCTGAGCTGGCAGAGGCCGCCAAAGAACAATATGAGATAGTTATTAGCCAACAGACGGAAGATCCTACGAGCCCTTACTACGTCCGGCCATCGCTCCACCCTGCCTCTCAACTAGAGTTCTTTTACGACCATCAGCATACTAAGGAGGTTAATCCAGAAGTGGAGCCTATCGAAAATTCGAACTCGTTGCACAAGCCGATAAGAGAAGTCTGTAGGAAACAAGAGAAGCGTCGTCTTCGTCAACGGAGGCAATTAGAACAGCTCTCAAAAGAGACAAACAAGGCCATCTTCGATGCTGCAGATATTAGCCAAGATGCACGCGAGGCTGCAGAAACTGAGATTTTCCTCAGGACATCCGGGTCTGCCGAAATTCGCGAAGTTCCCGACCCTGACTCCGTCCCTGAAGTCCCCGAGAACATCGACAAGCAAGTCAAAGACCTCGTCCACCACTTCGCCATGGAGGCTGTCCGCGAGGAATCGGGCGGTATCATCCCACTCGAAGGTACAGACGAACAGGTGGACATTCTCGACCGCATCGTCGAACGATTTGAAGACGCGTACGAAGAGTACGCCGAGGATCGACTCGTCGAGGTCGACGACATCCTTGGAGTAGAATCGGCCGCCGACGAGGCGTACCCCAATCTCCGAGCGTTCGTCGAGAATGACCTCTTCGATTACCATGTCGACACGATTGAAAACACGCCTATCCTTTGGAAGATCAGCACGGAGCGGCTCCTCGCCGACGCGAAAGGTGAGGGCTTCGCGTGCCTCGTCGACTACCACCAACTCGACGCTAGCCTGTTCGACCGCCTGAGCAACCAGTACCTCGAACCGCGGAAGGCCGAACTCCGCGAGCGCCGGTCGGCAGCGAACCAGCGCCGAAACGACGAATCCCTCTCTACGAGCGAACGTGCTGATGCGACAGACGAGTTCGAATTCTGTTCGAGCGCGCTCGAACAGATCGCCGAACTCGAAGAGGTGATACAGGAACTCGGCTCCACCAGCGAGCGCAAGTTCGACGACGACGATCGAGAGCGCCTCCGCGAGCTAGCCCCCAAAGTCGCCGCGTTCCGCAAAGAGACTGCAGAGCGCATCGAAACGCTCGAACGACTCCGCGAGATGAACGGCGAGGAGTGGTTCCAAGACACTTTCTCCGATGGCTTCTGGGACAAGGTCGACGAGTGGCGTGACGAGTGGGTGGACGCTCTCGAGGAACTGGAACACGCCTGCGAGGAGTACGCCAAATCCAGCGATGAGCCCGTCGAAGCCCATCTCGCCGACCTCTTCGACTACTTCAACTGGCGGCTCAAAGGCTCGGATCATTACTCCAGTACGGGCATCCTTTTCATGACCTACTACTTCGAGCGCGAGGGGAGCGACCTCCTCGACGACGATGGTGAGCCATTCGATAACCTCACCGAGGACGAGAAGATGCTCGCCTCGCTCGCGACGGGTGTCGACGATGCGTCCGTCCTTGACGAAGAGTACCTCCAACAGATTGCGGACGATGAAGGCGTCGACGACGTGGACGCGTTACCACCGCTAGCGGAGTTCAAGGCGCTCGCTGAGGAGATCGATGACCGCTGTCAGACGGTGGATGAGCAGATTCCCTCGGACTGGTCGGATCGTGCGCTATCGGAGATCACGACCGCTGGCTACCAGCCCAATCACAAACACGGCGTCGCGATCAACATCACGCCGCTTGCGGAGAAGGACATCGTCCCAGAGGTCGTTGAGGACAAGGTACTGTAAGTAGGAACGATGAGTAACGAAGTCGAATTCCCGGTCGGGAAAGCGATTCTTTCGATGCTCTTCGGAGCATCGCTATTCCCGATTTCCTATCCCGTCTCGTACTTTTTCGGTTACCTCGGCATACTGAGGTGGGACTCCGTCGTGATGTGGGGATTCCTTGGCCCGATGTTCTTCATCGGGGTTCCAGTCGTGCTGTTTGATTTCCCCGAGCGGTTAGCGGAGCGGCTGACCGCTTACTGGCTAATCGTAGCCAGCATCGGGTGGGTTACACTCATCATTACAATGCAATTTTTCAATTCGGACGTTCCAGAGTCACGCATGAATGTCTACGCTATGGGGGCGACATTGCTCGTTGTTGTTTCAACTATCTCGATAGCAGCCTACCTTGACTACACCAACGCACCGGTAGACGAGTATCTCGACGGCTACCTCTCCAACTGACTATGCAAGCGAAACAGACCCTCCCCGACGCTGCGAAGGACACCATCCGAAGCGAGTTCGACCGGGCAGAGTCGTCAGACCCGATCGTCCTCTGGTGGGACGATGGAAACTACCTTGAGGACATCATCGGGCAGGCCTGCGACGAACTCGGCGTTCACCTGAAGACTGCCAAGGAGACGCCGCTGGAGCTCCGTGCCGACCCAGTCGACGGCGAACAGGTCTGGTACGTCCCACACGTCAAGGAGCCCGAAGACGCCGAGGGAGACTACGACTGGTTCCGCGACGTCGAGCACACTGGCGGCGAGGTGGAGATGAGTATCGAAGACCTCACCGTCCACGCGTTCGAGCGCGGACAACTCGATGCGTGGGAACTGAAAACCGCGACGCAGGCGGATAACCCCGCGAAACGGCGCGAGATCGCGCGGATTCTCCACGACCAGCTCACCGGCGGTCAGCTCCCGACGCTCGAACAGCTCCGCACGCAGATCGTCACCGGCGGCTACACCGACCCGGTCGCGTTCGTGCTGGAGAACGGCTGGGGCGACATCGACGACAGCCCCGACACCATCGAGCAGATGCAGGACTTGCTGACCAGCGAGGGCGTCGAGGCGGTCGCCAGCGAGGATGAACCAGTGAGGATCGTCGCGGCGACGCGTCGGTGGGCTGTCGCCGAGTGGCTGATCCACGCCGGCGCCGACGCCGAACGCTTTCCGAGGGAGTTCCGCGCTGAGACGGCCGGCGACCACGACCTCCCCGAACTCAAGTCGCTGTTGAACAACACCACCTCGGCCAGCCTCCTCGCCGACCGCTACCTCGGCGAGGCGATCTGGCCCGAGGTCGTCGCGGACGTCGACGACCCGTGGGAACTCGCGGACTGTATCGTCGACGCCGCGCTCGAACGTCGCCTCTGGGAGGAGTGGCACGCGTCCTTCGACGACGGCGACTACAAGGAGTGTCTCGAGCGCGCCGAGGAGCGGTATGACGCCCTCCTCGGGAGCGAGGACTTCCGCGGCAACTACCGAGGGGCCTTCGGCCCGGACAGCCCGTGGACGCGGACATGGGAACAGGCTGCGGAGATCGCTCGGCTCGCGCACCAGCTCGAGACGTGGGACGAGAACGCGACCGACGACGTCGTCTCGCTGTACGCCGACCCGGACGATGGTACGTGGCAGATCGACAACGCGGTGCTCAACCTTGTCGTCGCCGGCGAGCCCGAGACTGACCTCCCCGACGATCACCCCGCCACCGCCGCGCTCGACGACCTCCGCACCCAACTCCAGTCGGAATACGTCGAGTACCTGGAAGACCTCGGCGACCTCGTCACCGATACCGTCGAAGCCGGCGCTCCGTTCGTCGACGAGGATCACTCCTACCAGTTCTTCACGAAGGAGTCCGACGGCCTCGAAAGTGGCCAGACGGTCGCGCTGTTCGTCATCGACGCGCTCCGGCTCGATCTTGCCCGCCGGCTTGCGGACGAACTGCGCGACTACGTAGCGACGCTCCCATCCCATGCCCCCGAGTTCGCCGTCGACGAAGATGTCTGGCTCGGGACGCTTCCCTCGGAGACCGAGTTCGGGAAGGCCGCACTCACGCCGGGAGAGATCCAGATGTTCGACGTCTCGCTGGTCGACGGCGAGTTACAGCCGCTGCGAAACAACCGTCGCGTGACGACCAATCGCCGCGAGTCGCTGTTGGGCGGCGACGGGTGGACGGTCACTCGCGACGAGGAAGACGGGTGGAACCAGACGCGTGTCGCCTACTTCAAGAACGACATTGACGACATCGGTGAGAAGGAACTCAGCGACCTCGAGGCGATGCTGGCTCGACGCGTCGACTCGCTCGCGGAGTTCATCGGAACGAGACTTGAACAGGGCGAGTGGGATCAGGCCTACGTGCTGACCGACCACGGGTTCGTCCTGCTCCCGGACAACGCGTCGCCGGAGAAGATTTCGCGGCCGACGGAAGCGTCCGACTCCGGGCGCCGATGGATCGCCGGGGAGGATGTGGATGAGGATTCGCCCGGCGTACTACTCGACTCCAGCTCCCGATTGGGGTACCTTGACGCCAACGTTAGCGTCCTTGCGAGCCCACTCAAGCGATTCAGGAAGCAGGGGCTCGGTGACGCGCGGTTCTACCACGGCGGACTGCTCCCACAGGAGTTCGTGCTCGACTTCATCAGCATCACGCAGGGGTAACCTCTCTCCATTTTCGCTACTATGTCATCACAGGAAATGGAACGTACGCTATGGTCGTTCGCCATAACGGAGGCAAGATAATGTGTGGGCTGACAATCTTGAAGATGGCGTACGGTCTTGACATACATATCACTCGATGACGGACTCTATCCAATTCTCTCCAGGACAGCGGGTGATACTCAACGGAGCGCCGGCTGAAGTCATCAAAATCCAAAGGGTCGGCGAGATCGAGTACCTCAGAGCATACATCGATGGCGAGGGTGCCAAGACGGTCTGTCTCGACGATGTCGAGATTCAGCCGCATCGATCCGGGATCGAGGAGCTGTCCAACCAGCGAATTGATGATCTTCATCCGGATCACGAAGCTGTGTCTGCACAGTGGTTCGACCTCCACACGCAGGCGACGAAACTCAAGCTCGCCCACGAGCAGGGACAGCTCCTTAGCATCTCGAACTCGCTCGTTCGACTGGAGCCCTACCAGCTCGACGCCGTGAACTGGGTAATGCAGAAGCTTCGCCAGCGGGCGCTCATCGGCGATGACGTCGGACTCGGGAAAACGATAGAGGCCGGTCTCATCCTGAAGGAACTCGCCGCTCGGAATCGCGCCGACCGTGTTCTGTTCGTCGTTCCCGCGCACCTCCAGAAGAAGTGGATTAGGGATATGGATCGCTTCTTCGACGTCGATCTCACCGTCGCCGACCGGGCCTGGGTCGAAGGCGAGCGTCGGCGGCTTGGCGAGGAGGCCAACATTTGGAACCAAGACCAGCAACAGCTCGTCACCAGCATGGCGTTCCTGCGACAGGACGAGTTCCGGCCCGCACTCCGAGACGCGTTCTGGGATGTCGTCGTAATCGACGAGGCACACAAGACTGCAAAGCGGGGCGACTCCCCGAGCAAGACGGCAAATATGGTCGACACCGTCACGGGGAATTCCGACTCATTGCTGCTGCTCAGCGCGACACCGCACGACGGGAAGGGCGAGGCGTTCCGCTCACTCGTCGAGTACATCGACCCGTTCCTTGTCGCAGAGAACCGGGAACTCTCACAGGAGACAGTCGACCGTGTAATGATCCGTCGCGGGAAGACCGACATTTACGACGAGGATGGTGAACGCGTCTTCCCAGACCGCGAGGTCAACTCGGTCTCAGTCTCGATGACGCACGACGAGCGGCAGTTCTACCGGGCGGTCACCGACTACGTCAAAAACGTCTACAACCGCTCGGAGAAGCTGAACGAACCTGCGGTCGGGTTCGCGATGGCGCTCATGCAGAAACGGCTGGTGAGCAGCGTTGGCGCGATTCACGCGACGCTTCGTAGACGGTTGGACGACCTCCTCGACGAGGAGGCGGAAACTGATGGCCTCTCCGAGGAAGCACGAGCCTACCTCGATGGCGAGGATCTAGACGAGGACGACAAGCAACACGCGGAGGACGAAATCGCCGGCCTGACCGTCACCAGCACCGATGAACAGCTCCAAGAAGAGATCGATACGCTCCGCGATCTTGTCTCGCTGGCCGAGGACTTGCCGGTCGACTCCAAGGCCCAGAAGGTCAGGCGGTTCATCTCCCAACTACTTGAGGAGCAACCAGACGAGAAGCTTCTGTTGTTCACGGAGTACCGAGACACGCTCGACTACCTCCTCGAGTACGTGCAGGATGAGCCGTGGGCTGACGAGATTCTCGTCATTCACGGCGACGTAGACAAGGAGGAACGGACGCGGATCGAAGACGAGTTCAATCACGGCCAGTCGCGGCTCCTGTTCGCGACCGACGCAGCGAGTGAGGGGATCGACCTCCAGCACAGCTGCCACATTATGGCGAACTACGAACTGCCCTGGAACCCGAACCGCCTCGAACAACGGATCGGGCGCATCCACCGCTACGGACAGGAGGAGGAGGTCAAGGTCTGGAACTTCCTCTTTGATGACACTCGCGAGAGCGAGATCTTCGAGATGCTCCAAACCAAGGTCGAGGAGATTCGCTCCCGGCTCGGGAACACGGCGGACGTGCTGGGCATCCTCGACGACATCGACGTGGACTCGCTCATCATGGAGTCCATCGAGAACGACGAACCGCCGAGTGCGACCAAAGAGGAACTCGAGGAGATGATCGAAGAGCGTCAGCGAACGCTTGAGGAGTGGTACGAACGGAGCCTCGTCGATACGAGCACGTTCGACGCGGAGAGCCGCCGGCAGATTCAGGAAGTCGTCGACGAGTCGGAGGACGTCTACGGAAGCGAGGGAGACATCCGCGAATTCTTCGAGCGAGCAGTCGAAGCCTTCGGCGGAGAATTCGAGAAGCGCGGCACCAACCTCTATCAAGCCGAGCTGCCGGACGGGATCAATTCGCCCGGCCAAGACGCGACGTTCGGCCCGTTCACGTTCGACCGTGACTTCGCGATGGATCATGAGGACATCACCTACCTCGCTCCCGATACGGATGTCCTGCAGCGGCTCATGGCACGCGTATTGGAGGACGAGCGTGGGGAGGTCGGACTCAAACTCCTTCCGTTCGTCGACACACCGGGGATCACCTACAACTATCGCGTCGCGTTCGAGGACGGTACCGGCGACGTGATTCGCGAGGAGACCATACCCGTCTTCGTCGATGCTGCACAAGAGGACGCCCAGCAGGCGCTTGGCGAACGTGTCGTCGAGGGCGACTCGGTAGCAGCAAGGCCCGACGTCGACGACCTTCGGACGGTTCTCGACGCTCAATCCGACTTACGGACGGCTGCCGATCGGTATGTGAGCGTGCGGGTCAACGAGATCAAGAACCATCTTCAGGAGAAGCGTCACGAGGAGACCGCTCGGGAACTGGAGAATCTCGAGGAGTACGCACAGGCGGAACGAGAACGGATCGAGTCCTTCATTGAGGAGTACGAGCGCAAATCCGACGCTGGCTCGGATATGGACATCGCGATCCGTGGCCAACAGGAGCGTCTTGAACAGCTCGAAGAACGAATCGAGACACGTCGCCGTGAATTAGAGCGTCGAGAACGGATTATCTCACTGGCGCCCGAGGTTGAGAACTACTGTTTGACCCTCCCATTATGAGTATGTATGGAGCTTTACCTAGTGCCGAATCAAACGTGAATGGATAGATTCCTGCAGTACAGTGTCTCCAATCTAATCCTGGCAGTTCAGGTTTGACACGCCAATAGAGCAACTCCGATATCCCATTCCCTGACAAAACTGTCTCGCCAAGAGTGAAGTGAGATGGACCTCTTGTTGGGTAGTATTCGATGAATAATACGCTTCTAACTGGTTCCCAACATTCACATTTAGAACAAGCTGCTTTTGAACGGGCGGACCAGATGGCTGATGATTCTCTTGGCTCTGTCCTATATATAACGCGGAACGACGCTCGGCGGAGTATGGTCGAGGACAGCTGGGCCGCTTCACACGAACCCCTCCGTCTTCGTGCTGAGACGCTCGATGCGGTCGTTCGAGAGTGGTACGAAGATCTCCAGGGCCCGGTCCAACCCCTCTCCGGACAGTTGAATCGCCGGCTCGCAGAGTACGCGCTCGACAGAACAACAGCCGAAACAGATAGCGCTCTCGCCGGCGAACCCGCCTCAGCCGCTCTCGCGGATTCGTTTAGTAGTCGCTTCTCACTCTTCGACGACGCCGGCGTTGGGACTGCTGACGCGCTCGCAGCGGAATTCGAGGGCTCTGCTCTCGATGACCGTATTGCGACAGCCACCGTCGACGCCTACCGCCACTACCGGGACCTCCACGCCGACTACGTCGACGAGTGGGTCTGTACCCGGGGAGAGATGTTCGACGCCGTCGCGACGACAGAGAAGTCATTCTCGAGTCTCTCTCCGGAACTGGACGTCGTCGTCCTATCGGGGTATCACGAGTTCCGTCCTGTCGAACGCCGCTTTATTGAACGTCTCGTTGACGAACTTCCGGTGATCGCGCTGCTGCCGCTCCATCAGGATGGTCGGAGCGGAGTCGACACTGTTGCGGAGGACGCCTTGGAGGTCTACGAAGCACTTGACTTTGAGAGAGTGGAACTCGAGCCCGTCAACGAGTCCGGGCGGGCCTTCGGTACGATCACCGAGTCACTCTACCGCCCGGACCCCGACACCGTCCCTGTTCCAGACGGCCTCCGGTGGCGGGAACTCCCGACGCCCGAGCGCGAGATTCGCTTCGTCGCTCGCGAGCTCCGCACTGAGTTGGCTAATGGTCGCGATCCCGACGATCTGGCTGTCGTCGTCCCAGGGACGGAGGCCTATTCGGGGTACGTCGAGGACACGTTCGATACGTTCGACATTCCCCACGTCACGACAGCCGCATCACAGCTGAACCGGACGTTTACCGGAAGCGTCGTTCACGATCTGCTGAACCTGGCTGAACCTGACCCGCGTGCTGAGGATCTCACATCCTTGTTGGCGAATCCGCTGGTCGACGTCGTCGACGCCGACCAAGCCAACGCCGTCACAGCAGCTGCTCGCCGGCGCGACACCGTTTCTGTGTCGCCCCTGCTCGATGACGTCGACGGCGAGGTCGCGTCCTTGGTTGAGGATCTGCTGGCCACGCTGGAGACCCTCCGAACGGGCGACATCGAGGACGCAACCGAGACGCTCCGACGGCTGATGGACGACCGCTTCGACCTGGAGGCGGCGACGGAGGACTACGCCAGCGGCGCCGAGCAAGCCGTCGAACAGCGGGCCTACGACATCGTGGACGAGGTCCTCTCCTCGTTCGAGTCGCTGGCGGCGGTCAATAGTGACCTCTCTCCGCTGGCACTGTTCACCCGTGCGTTCGACGGTGTGCCGATCCGAGTTCCGCAGCGCGCCGCTGGTGGTCACGTCGAAGTGATGGGGTTGCTCGACGCCCGGATGCGTTCGTTCGAGAAGGTTTTCCTCGTGGGCCTGACGAGCGAGCACTTCCCGGTGACGCCGGAACGTCCGGCCTTCTTCGAGGAGATGACCGACGCCCACCCACGGTTCGACACTGGCGACGAGCGCCTCCGTGGCCGCTATCTCTTCGCGACACTCCTCGCGAACGTCGACGAGCTCACGATCACCACACCGGAGACAGGCGACGACGAATCCGCCGTCGTCCGGTCGCCGGTCCTCGACGAACTCCAGCGCGTGACCGGCATCGATCCCGAAGACGGCGTCGACGACCGCGTGGGCTCCCGGGAAGATCTCCAGCGGCGCATCGCTGCGACGGACGACAGGCGTGGGGCAGTCAGCCGCGCCGGCGACCGAGGTGACCTCTCCCCCGAGCAGACCAAGCGCACTGATCGAGGACTCCACTGTGCGGACAACAGGGGAACGGCTGGCCTCTCCGAACACGATGGCGTGTTAGAACCCGAGACAGTCGATGAGGTATACCCTCCGTCGGAGCGGGAACCCTACAGCGCGAGTCGAATCGAGCGATACGTCGAGTGTGGGTTCAAGTTCTACGCGGACAAGGTACTCGGAATCGAGGACCCCGACGACGTCGAAGTTGTCCCCACGCCCCTCGAAACCGGGTCGTACGTCCACGATGTCCTCGAACGATTCTTCGCGGATTTGCAGGACGAGACGGAGGATGGTATCGATCTCACGGACTTTGACCGGGACGACCTGGCGACGCACCTTCGCGAGATCGCCGTCGAGGAACTCCGGGGTGCTGACTTCGAGTACGACGGCCTGTTCTACGAACGCTGGAAGGCGGAGTTGTTCGCGGGCCTCACTGACGATGAGACAGCCCCGTACCAGATCGGGAGCAAGCCCCACAACGCGCCGGAACGAGGATTGCTCGCCACGTTCCTCGACAACGAACTCTCCCGGGATGGCGTCGCTCGCCCACACCTGTTCGAAGCCCCGTTCGGCGAGGGACTTCCCGATTCGGATGCTGGGCCGTTCACAGTTGAGCGCCCGGACGGCTCGACCGTCTCGATTCGTGGGTACATCGACCGCGTTGACGTGAGCCGGGACGGTGAGCAACCGACGCTCACGCTGTACGACTACAAGACTGGTCGAGCACCCTATATGACGAAGACGACCGGCGGCACGAAGTTCCAGCTCCCTATCTATCTACTCGCTGCCGCCGAGGTCGTCGACGGTGACCTATTCGAACAGGGCTCGCTCTCAGCGACGTACTACCAGGTGCGACCACCCAACGACCTCAAGGTTCCACGCGGGGTCGAATCGAAGTTCGATTCAGAGGTCGAACTCCGCCGTTTCCTGAACGATGTCGTTCCGGAGTGGCTGGGACAGATCGACGAGGCGATCGGCAACGGACGGTTCCATACGACGCTCTTGTCGGCCCGTGGTGCGAACTGCCGATACTGTGACTACCGACGGGCGTGCGATGTCCGCCACCACCGCAAGCGGGAGTTCGTCGACGAGGTTCACGAGGACGATGGTGCGTACGTCCCGCTCCGTGTTCGCGACGACGAGGACATCGAGGCGGTGATGAGCGATGACTGAGGACCCCGAGGAGATTCAGCTCACCGAGGAACAGGAGGACGCCCTCGTCCAAGGCCGGAACGTCTCGATCACTGCCGGTGCTGGGACGGGGAAGACGACAACGCTCACCGAGCGGTACGTGACGATCCTGGCCGAAAACCCGTCGCTCACGCCCGAAAACATCGTCACGATCACCTTCACGCGAAAGGCTGCTGCCGAACTGACCGAGCGCGTTCGGGAGGAGGTGTACGACCGCCTCGAGGCTGTCGACTCACCAGAGGCCTACAACCGCTGGCGTAACGTCCTTGACGACCTGGAGGACGGCTACGTCCACACCATTCACGCGTTCTGTACGCGGCTCTTGCGAGAACGGGCCGTTGAAGCTCCGGTCCCGCTCGGCTTCGACGTGCTCGACGAAGACGGCGCCGCGACACTCCAGCGCGAAGTCGTGACGGAGTTCCTTGAACGCAATCAGGACGATGACGATGTTGCGCTCCTTGCCCAGCTCTGGGGTCGCGACCAGTTGGTCGATGTACTCTCTGGATTACTCGATGAGCGCCCTCAGAGCGAGTCCGTCCTCGAGGCGTGGCGTGACGCCGACGTCGACGATTACGTCGATATCTGCTGGGAGGTCGTCTGCGATCTCGACGTTGCCGACGCTCGACAGACGCTGTACGCGGACGGACTCCTCGAGCAACTACGCACGGTCGCGGGCCGCGTCGACCGCGAGGGCGCTATCGCCGACGAGGACGGCCTTCGGGCCTACCGGACCCTCACCGAGGTCGCGACGACACTCCCTGACGGCCCCCAGGAAAGCGATCCCCGCGACTGCCAGCGGGCAATCCTCGAGCTATACGAGGCCTGTGAGAAGAAGAATGGCGGCCTGTACAGCAGTTCGGGGTACGTCGTCGGTGACCGGGACGATTGGGATGAGTATGGTGATGTCTACGACGATCTAAAGGACGCCATCGACGCGGTCATCGCGGCTGTCGAACCGCACGCGGATGCAGTCGAGACGACGCCGGGGGAACTGGAAGCGAATAGCGCTCACTACGCGCTCGCCCTGATGCGAGTCTTCGACGATGTCCTCGCAGCCTACACTGCCGAGAAGGACCGCCGCGATACGCTCGACTTTCCCGACGTGATCGAGACGACGCTCGAGTTCTTGCGAGCTAACGACGCCGTCACAGAGCGGCTACGAGAGCAGTTTGCGGCCGTGATGGTTGATGAGTTCCAGGACACGGACCCGCGCCAGTGGGAGTTAGTCAAACTCCTCACGGGCGTCGACGAGCAGACGGCGTCGAACGTCTTCTTGGTCGGCGATGAGAAACAGAGTATCTACGGGTTCCGTGGCGCCGACGTGACGACGTTTGGGGATGCGCGCAGAGAACTCCAGACCGTCAACGAAGCCCGTGGTGTCGACGACGTCCACGACAGCGAGGCCGAGAGTCCGACCGCGCTCGAACTCTCCGGGAACTTCCGGACACTGGACGAGCCGCTATCGTTCCTGAACGAGCTCTTCGAGTACCTGTTCCAGCCGGAGGGTGATAGCCACGAACCGTACGAAGCACCACCGCAGGAGTTGACCACGCAGCGCGACCGTGTCGAGGACATCGAGGGCCTGACCGGGAGCGTCGAGTATCTCGCTGTCCCCGACGACGCTGACACGTCGGCAGAGCTCTTCGGCGACGACCACCCGGTCGCCGAAGGCGCGCTCGACCACACCATCGAGGCTGAGGCGCAAGCGCTCGCTGCTCGATTGACACACCTGTTCGACGATCCGCCGCAAGTCCAAGACCCCGACACGGGTGTTCATCGGACCGCTACGCCGGACGACACGGCAATCCTCCTCCGCCGGCGAACCCATCTTGACCGGTATCAGCGCGCCCTTGAGGAGTACGACATCCCCTACACTGTCGTCGGTGGCGTCGGGTTCTACGATACGCCTGAGGTCCAGGCGCTCACGAACTTGCTTCGAGTACTCGGTGACCCGGAGGATGACGTCTCCCTCTATGGGGTGCTTCGGTCACCGCTGTTCGGATTCGCAGATGATCGCCTCGCGCCGGCGGTCGCAGAGGCCGATTCAGTGTGGGACGCGCTCGCCGAGACGGACGATCCACAGCTCGCGGACGCGTTTGACCTCCTTTCGATGTGGCGGACCCTCAGCGGGTGTGCGACGCCGTCCGAAGATGGTGTGCTCCCGTGGAACCGCCTGCTGTCCCGAGTGATCGACGATACCGGGTATCTGGCGAGCGTGAGTGCTGACGAACGCGGTCGACAAGCCGTTGCGAACGTCGAGAAGTTCCGTGACCAGGTCCGCACCTGGAGCGAGAACGGGGTTCATACCGCTGCGGGGTTGCTCCACCGGATCGACCGTCAAGCCGAGATCGACCCCCGTGAGGGGGAAGCAGATATTCCGGGTGACGCCGAGGGCGTTCGGATTATGACGATCCATTCAGCGAAGGGACTCGAGTTCCCAATCGTCACTGTCCCCGATCTCGGGAGTGACCTCAACTTCGGTCGCTCCGTGGACGACCACGGGTACGTTCGACTCGTGGACGGAACTGATGACGCGCCGCCGGTGCCGGCGGTCGGTGGACCGGATCCGGGCGATGCGTTCTCGATCGAGAAGACCGCCGTCCACGAGTACGCTGACCGACAGTCCCGTCCACAGGAGAGGGCGGAGTCGAAGCGGCTCCTCTACGTTGCGTGTACACGAACACGGGATCACCTCCTTCTCTGCGGCACACACGACATCGACGTCGACGAGGCCGGTGCAATCGAACTTGGCGAGCCTGCTGCCTTCGACGATGCAGACCGGTGGCGCGACTGGGTACAGCCAGCCCTCCTCGACGGAACCCTCGTCGCCGAGGCGATTCGGGAGGGCCAGGCTCGTGGCGAGATGGATTGGGCCAGTTATACCGTTCGCAGGCCGCCGCGCCCAGTGGACTGGCACTCCGAAGATGACGCTGTTGATCCAGCACCGGAGATATCGATTCCGTCACCGCCGTCGCTAGCGCCGGCGAAACGGATCGCGGCCACGACGCTCGTGAATGCGGTGGCAGACGCGTCTACAGACGGTCACAGTTACTCTCAACGAGATGAGTCGGCGGGTCTGAGCCCTACGACGTTCGGGACGGTCGTCCACCGGATCAACGAACTCCGACCGCCGAGAGATGAGTGGCCGACCCTGATCCACCGTTTGAGTCGAATGACCGGTGAGGAGCCGACAGAAGCAGATCTCCGTGATGCTGTCAACCATGCTGCTGATGCAGTCGAATTTGTGGACCACATCGAGTCCGGTGCCCAGCTTCAGGAAGTTCACGACGAGTACTCCGTTGTCGCCCGAATCGATGAGTCGCGGATTGTCGGTGATATTGACCGGCTGCTCGTTATGCCGGATGCCTTCCACATTATCGACTACAAGACCAACGATCTCTCAGCTACAACCTCGGATGAGCTTGCGGACCACTATCGACCGCAGATGCTTGCGTACGCTCTAGCACTACTCCAACACGACCGGACTCGTGACGTACGAGCTTCACTCCGGTTCACTGACGAAGGGGTAGATGAACGGTTCAATTGGGACTCGGAGCAGATTACGGAAATCGAATCTGAACTACGATCGATGGTGGATCTGGTAGATTAAGATTCCTTCTCGACAATACGATCGCTCGAGATTGCTTTGGAGGGCCCACTAGTGATGGGTGAGAAACGAATAGAACGAACAAAACGAGCGAAACGAATAGAGTGAGAAGAACGAACGAATTCCATTCAACGAGCGGAACGAACAGTTGGTTTTAACATCGTAGTAATCCTTTCACCGAGTGAAACGCCCTCACCGAACGCACCGAACGAAACGACCAAAACGAACGAAACGAACACAACGAGAGAAACGAAGATAATGACC
>Ga0306893_100457_pt1 | contig 13460 bp, 20 predicted proteins | sample AntDeeMetagen293_FD_190417 | JGI IMG/M metagenome (GOLD analysis project Ga0306893, IMG submission 190417) | Saline lake microbial communities from Deep lake, Antarctica - Metagenome #293 (v2) (version 2) | ecosystem: Environmental > Aquatic > Non-marine Saline and Alkaline > Saline | place...
CAAGTATCCCAATCAAAGCAAATGCAAACATTATTTGTTCTATCATATTACATACTATGTGTTACAATGGTAAAGGAATTTATATTATTGGTATTAGTATATATTTTTGCGTTAAATAGTAATTTTGAAAAAGATTAAAAGAAAATAAAAAGTGATTCAGATAAAATATATCAGGTTCATATTTCACGAATTGCGTACAGCTCACCATCTGGTGGACTCATACCTCTCGGCTCAGATTCAACCTGCTCGAACTGCTCTAAGTTCGCAACCTTAGTCATAACAAGGTCTGCAACAAGACCATCTGTTTTGACGTACAGATATTCAGAGTCAGAATCAAGCGTTGACTCTGTATCTGCAAGTGCATCCATCAGGTACTGTTCAACTTCTACTAACGATTTATTCCCTGTATCGTGTGTTTCACTCATTGTATAACCTACAACGTTCCAAACGGTTATTAGTGTTAGCGTATTAATACGTTGTATAAGAAGACATTCCATCCTGCTCTAACCGATATGAATTTCCAGATTCAATTGTTACTGGTGTTTCTGTATAAACCCCTTCACGATTTCCATCTGCTTTATATAGTTCAATATTCACTTCTTCGGAAGTTCCTAATGAATGTAATCCATCAATCGTATCTAACTCAATCACGATTACAGCTGGCTTATTTTGATTCGTGAGCTTGTTATGATTTATATCTCCAAATCGAGTTATAGAGTATTCTTCTTTAGATAGCTCATAATAAGACTCTGTATTTTTCATTTTTATATCCCATTCATCGAGATTAATATCGTCAGTGTACTTACCGTATTTATATACCATTATTTCGATTGAATCTATCTTGTTGTTACTGTTCTCAGAAGAAAATCCTACAACTTGTTCAGCTTCTAAGACTTCAGTATATGCTTTTTCTTTACAAGGACCTTCCGACATTTTTTGACAACCACCAGAACCAGAACCAACTAATAGTAGTATTAGTGGTAGTAGTAGTACAGCTACGAGAGCGACAATAGCAATATTTTTTATTATATCCATACGTGTAAATTAATTATCCCAGTGGTAATGTTTAATGCATATTAAAATAAAATAGAACCTATTTATAAATCATATTCTGAGTTTGGTTCTATATTATCAGGAGCATTTAATTCAATAATTGTTATATCACCGTACTCTGTATGTGTCTCAATAATAATTGATTCACCTTCATTTAATTTAAATCCAGATTCAATATCTTTGTCTAAATCAATAGTTATAGTTACGAAACTATTTGAATTTCTTAGTACAAAGTTATTAGCATCTTGCGTATTATCTAATCTAAATTCTGATGCATTTATTTCTTTATATAGATTTTGTTTACTAATGACGAATTTAACCTTTTTCACATCAATAGTATTAGAGCCTTGTGCTCTTGCCGTCATCAGTCTTACTTCTTCAATAGTATTGTTTTCGTAAGATATACCTGTAGCTTTTAGATATTCGACTCTATCAGGCATATCTTGATTAATTTTATCGTTTGTATATTCTTTTTGTGATTGAAGTAATTGACCTGTATTTATTAGTATTGGAATTATTATGAGAGACAGAACTATTACTACTATTAGTATAAATCCTATAATAGCATTCTTTTTCGTTATATCCATACGTGTAAATTAATTATCCCAGTGGTAATGTTTAATCCATTATATTTTTAGTTGTATAAGATTTTAAGCAAAAATACCTATTATAAGCCATTCTAACGAGTAATTACTGTAATTCAAATAAACTCTTATCATTTACCTTACACATATAGGGTTTGGTGAGAGTTATGTATATATGTCAACACAAAAGGATACAATCTCACACACAATGCCAGTAACAGATGAAATTTACAAACGGATGTATAAGCACAGACTCGGAGATGATTATGATGAAGAAGAAATTCCGACAGATATTGAGTCAGACAATTTCCACATCAAATGGGATGATACAGGGAGAGGACACCATGAAGCTGTAGAAAACGGAATACAGGGCTTTGTCGCAGAAGCTACGTTTGCTGTACTGCTTGACCAAGCTGGAATCGAGTACGAATGGGGTGGCGGAAAAGGAGAAGAAGATTTTGTCATCAATGGAAATGAGATAGATGTCAAAAGCAGACAGTCCAAAAAAGAATATCGTAACCTGATTAAAGACTATTGTATGAGTAACAGCGATAAAGTAGATTTCTATATTCAAACGATAGTGCATTATCACCCTCTAAACAAGGAGCGTATTACAGCAATAGAATTCTTAGGATACATATCTAATAAAAATGCGGAGAAGTTCGGGATAGACTGTAAGATGTACCAAGGTAATAAAAAAGAATCAAAGAAGAAAGAAGTTCACCCAAAAGATTTGAACCCAGTAGTAGATTTAATAAGCATAATGCAGAACTAAACAATTAATACGAAAACATATAGTGTTCTATTGTAAATATGTATGTATGTTTACGAATATTAAATTAGATAAAGAATTCTTCAAAACAGTATTAGGTTTTATTCTGTTAATTCTGTATAGTGGAATTAAAATATACGTTACGTATTTACTAATCTAAAAATCACACTGCTGTGGGTATTTCCAAATGCTACCTCAACACCATCAGTTTCAGATTCAGAAAACAACACCATAACATACCACCACTTTGCAGGTATCTGTTTTATCTGAAAATATGCCTCATCTTCTTCATGTGTATATTTTAAGACTGTTACACCGTCATCATCTTCAAATTCTTTTTCAAAACTAAAACCACCAAATGTTTATCTTTTAAATTAGACATAACAATAACATATTCGGTATTTAACCCTAATAGTATTACTATTTTTTAATTATTTAACTCTTTCAATAAAATATCATAACCTTATATAACTATTGTCTTAAAATATCTGTAATATTTAGAAATTAGTTCGGTTCTTGTTCAATAGTAAACCACCTTCCATCATATGAACATTTTCTATAACTCGTTTTACAAATTAACTCATCTCTTATCTTATAGACCATCTGATTATCTTTACTTTCCATACTTATACGACCAACATTAACGCCGAGTTCATCAATAAATGGTTCTTTCATATTCATCATCGTACCATCTTCTAATTCAAATAATAACTTATTTGAGAATTCTCCACCATCAATAATTTCTTCATCAACAACACCAACATTTTCTTTAAATTGTTCAAATGCTTCTTCATTTTTTATCGTTGTTATATCCATATGGACTATATACGTATCTATATCTTCGATATAATCATGCGGTACACGTATTGCTCGTAAAGTACCGTTAAGTGGTTCAATTGGTGGGAAACGTGCATCAATACTCTCTTCTTCAAATTGTGGTAATCGAAGAACGCTATCAACAACCACATCCATAAATTCACTCCCTCCATTCTTCACATATACAGTATGAGAATCAAAATCAACAGTTACATTATCTTCTTCATTTGCTACTTTTGTTAAGTAATCGCCTATTTCTTCTGTACCTAATTCATCTCTATTTTGTTTTGTTTTTAACATCGTAATATATACAAAGAGTTGAAAGCTTATATATGTTAGGAATAGGGTATGTTGTATAAGATATATACAGAATAAAAAATTTTAGATTCTATCTAAATGTCATCATATTATAGTAGGTATTATATAAACGAATTATATCTTTATCATTAGAATGAAAAACAACTTTAGAATTAATCATCTCATCATCAATAGCTTTTACACATGAATCAGGAAGTACATTACCTTGTTTATCGAGAGCTTGGTCAGTGTACCCATTACCGACACCAATTGTAATTAACCCATCATCTGTCTTACTATGTACCTTATGGATTATATTCTCTGAAAGAACCTTACAATTTTTCTGTGAGAATGTGATAACATCACCAACTTCAACTTCATCTATTGAATTTACTTCTTTAGTTATAACCAAATCATCTTCATGGATTTCAGGATGCATACTATCCCCCTCAACTTGTACGTTAGGATTGTATGTATTCCCAATAACAACACCACTAAATAATGAAACGAGGACTAAGCAGAGTACAGTAAATAACAATATGTAATTTCTTATATTATAATAAACACAGTGAAACCCCTAAAGTATTATATTATATCTCTTGTTGTATAAGAAAATATTATATATTTAGAAATAAGGTTCGGTATTATATTTTTTATTATCTATATTTACATCTTCGCTTAGCTCACAATAACTGATAAATTTTCTACCTTGAGAATCCTGCTTTTCATCATACTCAGTAACTAAATCGAAAATTGTTATTACATCATAGTTATTAGTTCTATACTCATAGTCGCAAATTTTGATTTCGTTATCTTCTGTGACTGTTAACCATGTTTTATCTACATCATCATCAAAAATACTATTTAGTGATTCCTTTACAATACTCTAATCAACTTTCAACACATCATGCTCTACATTCTTCTCATCCAATTCAACCATATAATTACACTCATATACAGTATCGCATCTTTGGCATTCAACCGTTGTACTATCTGGATTCTGTGTTCGTATCCGTTTGCTATAGCTTGGACACGTTATATCTATACTTCCATCGTAGAAATGCAACTCATCTATATATACTATCATATCTAAAATATTATGAGCCTATATGTTTACTGGTTGTTCATCCAATCTTGTGAATCGCTGGAACAAGTATTGGGACCGCTGAGAGCAATACAGTGATTTGTACTGCATGGAATGCTACAGCAGTTATCGATGTGAGGATAGGGAGTAAGGACAATGAGACAGTGAGTACTGTCATTGCTACTAATATCGCAACCATCTGTTTCCCTGAAACGATGTCTTCAGATAAATCAATCTCTTGATTTACCATATCATCGTGTACGTTACTGACTACGCCTGCTTCTTTACTCTGTTCAATGCTGTTTTCTTTTAATGATTTGTTATTAATCATATTATATACAATGTGTTATTACCCTATAAGCTTCAAAAAATAGTCTTTGTTGTATAAGATATAGAGCGAAGAAATAAAAAATTGTGTTTCTAATTTAGAGATGCTGGATTTTGAGTTTATCACACCAAAGCGATTCAACAAAGTTCTTAATCTCGATGCTGTCTGTAGAATCCATCATACTGCCAATCATCCGTATTGGTGTAAGGCTACCATATTCATTGGTGGTGAACTCTACAAGTGGGTCTGGAACGCCGTTATCTCGACGGTGTTCAACTCGGAGCTTATTTTCGTGCATTTGTACCTTCAAATCCATAAAGATGGTTGAGGTCGATGTGACGGATTCGTACGGTTCTATCTCTTTGAACGAACCATGCTCGCTATTCTCTTGGACTATCTTATTGACTACAGTTGTGAAGTTTGGACACGTTACGGTTTCGTTAGTCTGAGGTGTTTGACTCATATTATATACAATGTGTTATTACCCTATAAGCTTCAAAAAGCAGTCTTTGTTGTATAAGATAAATACATAAACTCCATTTCTAATATATTTTATTAGAATTATAAACTATAATTAAATCCAAAAAATTTCTATCTTAGAACGCACTAAGATTTTCTACCGTATTCTTCGTCGTTTCTTTTTCCGAGTCGAACTGTTTATTTTCTGCCTTTGCCATTCCATCCAAATAACTGTTTTTGAATGCTTTGAATTGTTCTTCTTTTGTACCTGCGTTATTATCCTCTGTGTACTCACAATCAATAAATTCGTTTCTTATTGTTTCTTCTTTCGTCATTTCTACCATTAGTTTATCTCCGTTTAGAACCTTCATACAATTTCTAAATCCAGATGTTGTTGCTTCATTTTTTATTTTGGAAAATTTTTCTTTATCGTCTATTTCAAGGTATAATGGTTGGTATGTCATTACAATAGTATAAAGGGCCTAAACCCCCATTAGTATGAAAAATAGTATTGTGTTGTATAAGAAAACTACACGATAAAATTACACTATTACATAGATAATAAATAAATTAATGAATACGCAATTAAATTGATTCTAAACTTAGAACGCACTAAGATTTTCCACAGTATTTTTTGTTGTTTCTTTGCTTTCTTTTTCAGATTGCTTTCTTTCTGCTTTTGCCATTCCGTCTAAGTATTGATTTTTGAATTTATCGAACTGTAATCCTTCTATTCCTTTTGCTCCGTTATTAGTAAATTCACAGTTATTAAATTCTTCTCTAATTTTTTCTTCTTTTGTCATTTGAACCATTAACGCATCTCCATTTAATACCTCCATACAGTTTTTAAATCCTAATGTTGTTGCCTCATCTTTTATTTTAGAAAATTTTTCTGTATCGTCTGTTTCGAAGTAAATTGGTTGGTAAGTCATCTACATATATTACAAGGGCTTAATACCCTATTAGTACATCTAAATTTAAGATGTTGTATAAGAAATTCAGCAAAACAATCTATATTCCAGCTCACAAAAAACCACCACTCTACAGCTCGCTATCTATGTATTCTCGAACTTCATCCACCGAACTGAAATCTTCTCGTCTAAATCCAGCACTCACCAATAACTCATCTACCTTACCGTTGGACACAATCACGTACACACGACTCTTACCCTCTTGAGGGTGTGTTGATACACCAGCAATAATAACTCCATCAGAGAGGTCTACAATCGATTCGATTTAGATATGACTCTATGTACCTATATTATCATTCTATCGAAATAAAAAACAATTGACCACCATAAAAAGCTTGTATAATCACATTATGAATACCAACATAACCAAACAAACATGAAATGGACTTTCACCACTCCATGGGGATTATAGTGTGATTAAGGTATAATCCCGAAAACAACAACATTATCCAACTGATGCATAATCATGTCCACATCAGCACGTATATACCTTATACGCATAACCCTATTAGTATTGTTATTCTCAAATCAATTACTCTATAGAACCACTACAACATATCTTAAACGCTTGCAATATACACTAATCACAACAAAAGCCCTATATATACATAGTACCACATCTGTGTATGACCGTCGAGATTGAATTTGACTCTGTTTCCCAACGTAAGCACATCCACCAAATCATCCAAGATACAGCACGAGAGATAGAATCTCATACTGACCTTCTTGAAACACTGTTCTTCTTAGAGAATGGAGCTGAACGACAAGATGGATTCGGCTATGTGGAACTGAATGACCCTACATCCGATACAGTCCTATTCTACGTAGGTGAAGACCAATTCAGAGAGCACCGAACAGTGTTGGAAGGGGCTACAACCGACGACCTCGATAGAGCTGATGATGAACACGAAGAACAAATCCAATCACTCATAGACCAACTACACGAAGCTCGTGATACAATGGAAGACACTATGCTGATATTTGATTAATCTATACATGATTATGTATAACTCCAGAAAAAACACAGGGGTTTTATTTTCAGATATACACGAACGTGTATATTTTAGCACATAATATATGACATCCAACAAACTGCGAAAACACGTAGAGCAGAACTATTCCGTATTTTTTGCCATCAATTCCTCGTGCAACTGTTTCTTCTCTTTCTTCTCTTGCCTCATTTTCAGCTCATAGTATGTATTAATTGTAGCTAAAATAAGTATCATCACAGTATGTACAGACATAGAGTAATCAAACCAATTAAGAATATTTCCAAAACTCACAATCATAAACGGTATAATATATACAAATAGAAGTCCCGAAAACAATGTTCCAACATATTTCCCAGAGTTATAATTATATGCACCTACTCTAAGAACACTATGAAGTAAATGAACAACGAACAATACTAAAATCAATCCAATAACAAAATTTGTTATACTTATCATATGATATATTTAATTATGTTACCCTATATATTTACCCTAAAAATTAATCTTCTTCTTCAAGTCTTTCAACATAATCCTTGAAATCACTCCAAGAATATTCATATATGAAAAAACTGAGGCAAGCAATTATAATTGGTATGTAAGAATTTATTTCAACGAAATAACCAATAGTGATAGGATATGCAACTACTGCAATAACAAAACACACTATCCAGAAAAATAATCCAAAGTATTTTTCAGCATTGTACATCATTACACTCATTTCAATTTCAGCACTTAGTACATCTAAAATCAGTAGACTATCGTTAAAATTATACTTAATATCATATTTATTTTTTAACTACCAAACCCCATATTTTTTACTTCGAAGTTGGAATCTAATCTTACCATACAAGGAAAGACCACCAGTTAGGTAAGACCCTCAGACAGCTCTCAAGCAATTCGATTGACCAGCTGTAGAAATACTCTCGTACTGATTGGAAGCAACAGCACACACCATTCAACTACTCTCTCATAGCACAAACGTACGTGAAGCAAAGAGATTGTAGCTCTACTCGATTCCATTCTCGACAACAAGCGATTACACAGTTCACCGCAAGAATCGAATCTGACCACCAACAGCTCCACACAGCACACGAATTCTACTCACATATCCAACAACCCACGGTAGAACAGTAATCCTGATACCCAAAGTCTGTCCCCTAAGAGATACTATTCAGTCCCCAAGCAGAACAGATTATACCAAATACTAACACGTACAAGGAGTACGTACACACCTATAAAGTATAGAACTGTAATACTATGTTCCCCCTATAGAACTGTAATACTATGTTCCCCCTATAGAACTGTAATACTATGTTCCCCCTATAGAACTGTAATACTATGTTCCCCCTATACGGTAGACCACCGAATCACTCACATCAGTCTGATGTTCGCTCCTCGGTTCCTACACGTATAAGAACATTACAGGGTACACACACCAAGAAAAGTTACTACAGTTTACACACACGGATACATTTATACGGGTCTTGAAGTACGGACCGTGCAAAATAAACAGATTCGGTAACATAACTTTATGTAAAACCAGTATTCTATAAGTACACACAGCTGAAGCTGTTATAATGTTCTACCTTAAGTGAAATATATTACTGTTCTAAATAGCATAACTATGCATGGAGTTTATTTTTAACTTGAAAAATAAGTTACTATAATTGAATACCTTATAGGGGAAATAAAATAGAATTATTTTACCATGAAATATGGTTATATTTGTATGGAGTAAAATAGATACTTCTATTTTGAAAAAGAAAAATATTGAATACCTTATAGGGGAAATAAAATAGAATTATTTTACCATGAAATATGGTTATATTTGTATGGGGTAAAATAGATACTTCTATTTTGAAAAAGATACATGGAATTAAATAATTACGCTAATTTTTGTAACGGGGTGATGAGCTATGGTATAATAGGGTATAGAGTTTTGAGTGAAAAGGTGTGTTATGTGAATGTTTTATAGGGGGAATATGTAGTAGTATTTTTTCTTGGGAAATAAATATAATACTGTTCTGTGTGTGGAATGAGATATATGTTTAGTTTTGGTGTGAGGATATGATATACTTACTTAGTAATGTTGGATTTTAGCATATATTAATTATTATAGGGTTTTTATAGGTATAGTATACCCTATTTGTTATAGCTATAATTAAGGGTATAGAGTATACCTTATTAGATAAACAAAGTTTTGTAAGAAAATCAGGTGTAAATTGAAGCTATAGATTATAGCATAAATTATAGTCTGTATTATGTTTGGGTATAGAGTATAGCTGTAATTATAGGGTGAACACTTTACCACCCCTACGAATAATATATAAATATGGTTAGTTTAAATGAAGAAGATATAGCGTTTTTGCAAGCACTTGTAGACTGTAGTGGAAAAGCAACAGTTTCGGATATTAGAGAACGAACTGAAGAACGAGATGACATCCCAGAACTGGAAGGGTCACACATCAATTATAGATGTAAACATAAGTTTTCAATAGATGACTCAGAAGAGACTGGTTGGGTAGAAGCCAAAGAGGGTGGAGTTACAGATAATGGAAAAGACAAACCAAAGGAAATTCATCTCGTGAATAGTGATTCTGTTCGTTCTGTATTGGAGAACAATCAAGATTTATTCAAAGATTACGATACGATGGATGAGAAAGTATACAAAAATGAAGGTGGAATACGAGAATTAAAAAACGAAATAGGTGAATTAAAAAACGAAGTTGAGAGGAAAGATGATGAGATAGACCAGTTACGAAATAAAATGAATAAAGCACTTGGAACTACCATGAAAGTTATGGGTGCAAGTAAAGATGATATGGAGAAAGTAAGAGAAGTACTGAAAGAAAATTAAAATTTTTCTGGAATCGAGACAAAGTTTAAATGATTGTAATATATTGATTATATATGATTTCAAATATTATACAACCTAAAATACGAGAGGATATAGAACAACAACGATATGACCTTGTTGATACGGTACGATTTGAGGATAAGATTCGATTTACTTTTGCGAGAGATGAAACACAGTTCGAGCAGACAGCTGTCCACGTTAATTGTCTGGATGTCTCGGAGAACACGGTAACTCTGTGTGAAGGATACGGTATGGCTTCAGAATACGCTGTCAGAGGATTCGAGTGTACTGTACCCACTATCAGTCGTGGACTCTCAAAAATACACACACGGTACTACGGGACAATAGAGGAACTACACAAGTTAGCAGACAAAGAAAAACGGTCTGTATCATATTACTTTTAATTATTTAACTTTTCTTTAAGTTGTGTATAGAGTAATGGTCGTTCATCTTTATACTCTTTTTTGAATACATATGTTTCATCTGCAGTTTTTATGCGTATTTCGTTAAACAATTTATTATATATATATAGTTTTTTGATATTGTATAACCAGAGTATATAAATGAAACTCCAAATGCAACATATGATGCAAACCACCATCCCACAGTAAATACATATTCATATACTGTTAGTTCAGAGAAAACTAATATAGCCACCATAGTGACAAATATAATAAAAGAAGCTACAGTAAATCCTTGTAATCTCGTTTATTTTGTTTAATATATAAAATTGATTGTATAGATTGTAACGGTATATCTAAATCAATTTTATCTGTAGTGTATGATACCATATCATCTTCCAGTTCTAATGAACCATTCCAATACCCTTTAAACTTAATATTATCCAGTTTATTATCTTTAACCATATTTATACTTTAATAATAATACCCCATATATGTATAGTTAAGATAAAGTGCGTACTACATACTGATGGTAATCTGAATACAATATGATTTCACAGAGAAATCAGACTACGTTATCTATCAAGGAATGCTTTTTCAAGCACTTCTGTACTCACTACCTATGAAAGACATAGTTAGTCTTGGTCATTATCCCCAATAATATCTCCAATATACTCAACATCTCCTGTTACAGTTGCAGTTGAAGTAAGGTCATTTGTTTCTCCAAAGTTAGTCCCAATAACACCACCTAAAGAATTATATCTGTTTACTCTAAACAGTTTATTAGCTGTAATATGCCCAGAAGAGTGGATTGTATCAGCAACACCGTAATTAATACCGATAACACCTACATCGCTAACCCCTGTTATATTCGCATCAACAACATCTATGTTTCGAACTTCACCGTCATTATTACCGAATAAGCCTATAGAACCTCTTGATAACGGTTTATTTATGTACAGGTTTTTGATTTCGTGATTATTACCGTCGTAAGAACCTGTGAATTTGTTATTATATGACCCTATGGGTAAGAACCCTTGACCACCGTGCCAGCTCTCCGTCATCGAGAGGTCAATATCTGATGTTTGTGTGTAGTGGTCATCTAACCCTTTTGAGATACAGTGAAGGTCAGCTTCATTAGATACGGTATATGGGTTTGAGCTTGACCCATCTCCACTATTGTATTCATGCTCAGTACAATCAGGTCGGACTGTATCTACTTCTTGGTGGTCTACTAATCTAATTTCTTTACTGGTTGAATAAGTACTACCATCGTCTGTTTTAATTGTTAGTTCAATATCTTGTACTTCGTGTTCATCGACGTAACTAAGCAGAAGATAGCGTTTATCAATTTCAACCCAGTTTTCATTACCACTTATACGACCTACACCACTTATATTATCGTCTTGCTTATATGCTTCTTTAGATATTAACCAAGAATCTTGGGTTCCTCTGTAATTCGGACTACTTACAGACCAATTATACGATTCAACGTTATCTACATCAGCATGGTTTGCTTTGAGTGTGTATTTCCCATCCAGAGTTTCAGATTCTATCAGCTCAAAATCAACATACTCGACACTATTCTGTTGAGGTTTTTCAGCTTCCTTTGGTTCCTCTTGTGTTAAAACAAACACACCTGCAATTATAATTAACACAACAATAGCTACAACAGCAAGTATTTTTAATTTATTATTTTGAATATATTCTTTATAATCTTCCATACTTATATTTACTTTTCACAGTGGTAATGTCTTTGCCAATATAGAGGTATAATGCACGAATATAATTAAACATCGTAGATTCAAAACTTTCATATAGTGATATAACAAAAGTTAGAATATATTTCGATTTAATACAAAACGTGTAAAGAATCGAGATTGCGTTATCTATCAGGGAATGCTTTTTCAAGCATTTCTGTATTCTCCACATCTCCATGTCGATACGTTTGGTCTATATCACCAGTCCAGATACCTTCATAGAAATGCGACGACGGGTACGAACTGACTTTATCCTGCTCGTAGTGCTGAAGCAACTTCTCTACAGCTTTGTGGTCATCAGGTGCGGTTGTGATGAACAACACGAACTCTGGTGAACATCCTTCATCTATCGCCTTGTTGAGTGCTTTGATTTTCATCTATTTCAAAACCCTACATCACTCTATTAGTTTGAATTACTTAAACTATTCTATTGGTTTGAATACCTTTGAACTACGTGTAAAATAGGTATATATGTTGATAATGCAGTATAATATTGATGTTGACGCTGTGTCTTACCTAACACCCTACAACGACACTTGGTTGTAGGTTTGGTAAGATTCATCGACAGAGTTTCTTAGGTCAGCTGTGGTCTATCGACAACGGAGGATAACCCCCTCGCTCAAGGAGCTTCGGGGTTTTCTGGGATATATGGTGTATTATGTGTGATGTAGAGGAAGGATAGTGAGGTATTCTTGTGTACCCCAGTATCGGTATGTAGTAGATATGATATTCAGGATGTTGACGCTGTCCACATTTTGAGTGTATAATTGTAGTAGTGGGATAGTGGATGAAGCATATGATAGTGGATAGTAGGATAGTGTAGTAAATCTGTATTTGACGGTTAAATAAGATAATCTGGAGTTTGTCTTTTCGTAGAAGATATAGTGTTGGTGAAGGAAGATGAAGTACATAAGTGTATTGTGGACTGTGTCGTAATTCAGTTGATAGTGAGGTAAATTATAGTAGAGATAATAATAGTTTGAATAATAGTAGAGATAATAATAGTTTGAATAATAGTAGAGATAATAATAGTTTGAATAATAGTAGAGATAATAATAGTTTGAATAATAGTAGAGATAATAATAA
>Ga0306893_100474_pt1 | contig 13139 bp, 5 predicted proteins | sample AntDeeMetagen293_FD_190417 | JGI IMG/M metagenome (GOLD analysis project Ga0306893, IMG submission 190417) | Saline lake microbial communities from Deep lake, Antarctica - Metagenome #293 (v2) (version 2) | ecosystem: Environmental > Aquatic > Non-marine Saline and Alkaline > Saline | place...
ATCTTCGTCTTCATTTGTAGCTTTATCTTCTTTTGTTTCATACAAGTCGTTATCTATGTCTGGTCTACCTTCTCCATTACCTCCAGAAACGCTTAGAACATCTGTTAGGTTTGTACCTTCTGGTTCATCAGACGTATTAGACTCACCACTATCTCCTGTCGTTTCAGGAAGAACTTCTGAGTCATCTGAACCAGAATCTTCAACATTTATATTTTTACTATCTTCCGTTACTTCAGGACCTTTCATTAATCCGTCTGTGTCATCTTCACCCGGTTCAATTACAAGGTCATCAAAGTCATTTTTAAGTTGTTCTTCTGGAATAAGTGATTCAATATCTAAACTAATTTGTAGATTTCCAAATTCTTTTGGATTAATTTTTGCACCGTGTTCTGGTAGAAGCGGTTCCATTTCTCCATTATGATATATTTGAGGTCCTTTTTCATCACTTTCAGGAATAATAACAAAAGTCCAATCTTTTGGACTTGGATATTTTCCATTAGGGAATTCATAATCAGGAATTATTGGCATATGAATAACTTTATATTTTCCATCTTTTCTCATTTCTTTCAAGTTATCATATTTATCAACAACATTTCCATCTTTATTTTTAACTACGGTTTCTTTTGATTTTGTATCACGATAATAATTATATGGGAATTTGGTAGGGCTTGGATTTCGCATTAATTCCGTAGCATCTTCAAATTTAGTAACGGGTTTATCTTCATTAGATGTTTCAAGCCGCAAGTGAATATTATCACTCCCCGGTTCTTGATACTGTTTACCGTATTCTTTCCATGATGATTGACCTGCATCTTTTTTAACAAGTGCTGTAGATTTATTAGATAGTTTTACTTTACCGTTTGTAGTATAGAATGTTCTATTCCCATGTTCATCTGCACTTCGAACAAATGGTGGGTCTGTGAGTATGTCTTCACCTACGCGTGCCCAATATTCAAATTCACCATTTTTGGGTGTTCCATCTTTAACTAGGAATACACAATGTTGTTTGGCTTGTATAGCTTTAATAAGATTCTTAATAGTTTGTGCTGGTCTTGTTATCGTAGTGGATTCTGCTTCCAAAGATACTTCTTTATCACCGAATAGTTGTGCTAGTCGCGGGTTATACTTAACAAGTTCTCTTTCTTTCTCAACAGCTTCTTCGAAACTTGTTGATTCTTCCATTGGATTAATTGGTGGTTTTGCGATACCGTCAGGTAATCGTCCTCCTTCATTTTGTGATGGAAGTGTTACATTATATCCTAATTTTGTAAATGCTGTATGCCCTTTTCGAAGCAATATTCTGTGTGGTGATTTACCTCCACTTGCTGCTGAACCCGTATCTGGTTCGAATGCTTTTTCTAATCCAGATTCAGATAATCTAAAGTATGCACTATCACTGACTCTACGTTCAACATCATTACTAGATATACCTTCTAATATATTACTGAGTTTTGATGCATATACATTGGCCATTGAACCAACGTATTTTTCAATTTCTGCTGTAATTTGTTCAAGCGTTACCCAATCATCTGTCCCATCGATTTCTCGCGTTTCATTTCGTAACTGAGCCGTATATATACATTCTAGTATCTGTTCTGTTGTAACTGCATCACCAGAGTCATTTACTTTATGGCCTGTAGATTTATTATCAATAAATCGTTTAACACCATATTTATCTAGATTTGTATCAACATTTGGTACAGCACCATATTTATCTAGACTTTTCTCAATAATAGCATCTGCTTCTTCTTGTGAACGTAATGGTGGATATTCACCGTACGTATTTATAATTATAGCAGATTGCTGTTCATCATTCATATATGGTCTTCCTACAACAGTATACATATCTAAGTCACCAAGTTCCCATGCGTCAACATCACCCAGTACGTGAGCTATATCTTGTGCGTCACCGGGGTGACCACCGGGATTGAAACTTAATAGAGACTGAACTTGTTGTAATGCCGTTTTTGTATCTTTTGGAAGCTGACTCGGTTGCTGGTTTGCAACGAATACAGATAGTCTAAAACTCCGTGCCTGAGATACAATACTATTAATATCGAAATTATCACTAATGACCTTATCGAATTCGTCAATACAAAGGAAGAACGGGTCCGGTTCTTCATCATCTGCTGTTTGTCTTGTTCTAATAGCAGACCAAATACGAGCAATAACCATTCGAATAATAATTTCCTTCGTATCTGGTGATTCAATACTTGCTGTATTAACAATAAGAATTTTATTATCTCGTACAACTTCAGATATATTTATCTTTGACCGAGCGTGAGCCATTACTTGCCTTGTTTCTCGGTCCTGAACCCACTGTCGAACCCGCCGAAGAATTGGTTCGAACGCATCAGCATCTTGTTGTGCAATACGATTCATGAACACTTGGTCAAGTTCGTCACCATAATTATCTGCGAATAATTGAATCTCATCCTCATTAGTAATTATCTTTACAAGGTCAATAGGATTAAATGAATCTTCTGCACGGATAAGCTGTGTAACTAATGTTTCCGTAATATTACCAATCTGTGGACCCCAATATTCAGATTTATCTTTTAGAATTTGAATAAAGTCCCCAGCAACACTGTTAACTTCTCGTTCATACTTTGGGTCACCGGGATTAGCAGCCGTATCAAACACGTTAAAACCAACTTGTTTATCTCTATCAGAACCGGGTTCTACCCATACAATATCTTCTACACGGTGCGGTGGTAATTGTTCAAGAAGTTCTCGTGAGTCGTCACCTTTCGGGTCTACATAACATATTCCAAAACCAGCATTAATCCATTGTAGAAGCATATTACGCATTAGTGTACTTTTACCGTATCCTGTTTGACCGAATAACGCAATGTGACGGAACAGTGCCTCATGGTCAATATATACATCCTGTACACCTTTTACATTATCTTTTGTATATCCAATTCGGGTTGCATCTTCTGGAGCATATCTTCTATTTTCTATTAATGCGCGAATATCTTCGCCCATGTACATATTATTCATATCATCTATAGTGTATAATTCACGACCAGATAATTTCTGACTGTCTATTGGTTCAATTTCATATGGCCAGCATTTTTCACCAAACAGAATATTTTCCGGTGGGAATTCATCTTCATCTATTGGGTCTATATCATATTCTTTATTATCTCCACCTTTTGCATCTTCAAATGCTTCTCTTTTTTTTGCTTTCTTCCCTTTATCAACTCTATCTAATTCTGTCGTAATTGGGTCATCAGACCCAAATAGTTTATCAAATATACCCATAATTAATCACCACCCTCATCAAATAATGTTGATGGAGTATCTTTATCTTCTGAACTAGAAGAGTCACCTTCTAATTCATCTTTGCTTGTTAAGTCTGGTATTTCATCATCTTCATACCCTGTTCTTTCTTCTTTTGGAACAGGTTCGAAGTCTTCAACATCAGGTGGAACTTCTCCTGAAACCATTTCACTTCTGAATCCAATAGCTCCTGTACTAACATCATCTTCACTTGGTAGATGAACATGTCCTGCTAATTCACCAGCCGTTAACACTATGATATCATTATTTGGAGTTAATTTGTGCCATAACCATTGTGAAAAACGTTTAGGTTGATACATATTTTCTGCATTTCTTTCAATCATATTTACAATAAGTTCTCTCGCACTTCTTTCTTTATTTATAGTGTAACTTTTTGGTACTAATTTTTGACCTGCTCTTGTTGCATAAAGATGTTCTAAAGTGTTAACAACAGCTTTTGCTCTTGTTTGAGACTTTTTCTTTGCCATTTCTTGGTTCTCTCCAGAACAAATAATTGCTAGTCGTATATTCAAGAAATATGCTGATTTATTTAATCGCGCTCTCATTTCTGATGCTGCTGTTTCATATATTCCGGGGTCATCCACTTCATCTATCTTGAATCCCCAATAACGTGTTTTGAATCCACCTTTATTTTGTATAGCTTTAGCTTTTGTTTCTAGGTTTGATTGTTGTCCTTCTGTCCAGCTATATGGTGCAGGTTTATACAAATATTGTAGCATTAATCTCGTATCATCTTTCGTATCAATTTCATTTATTATTCTCTTGAGCGGGTCTGTTTCAAGTTCACTATCTTCTGAAACCGGACTAGCTAAAGGCATAAAATGATGTTCTGCTAACTGAAAATTCATAACAGCCATAGCTTCCTCTTTTTCTTCTTCTGCTCGAATAAACATACCTTCATTCGATGTCTGTTGTGCAATTTCACACTCAGGATAATAACCGGTCAATTGTTGCCTATATTCTTGTTCAATCTCTTTCGATGGTGTATAGAACATAAACTTAACAGTATTATCTTCATACCATATCTCCATCCCACAAGTGGGACTCACGTTCTTTGTAGAACGGAGGAATCTTTTCTTTAATTCAAGAAAATGAACAGATTCTAAAAATTCACTTGCTGCATCCATCCCGTCACTTTGTGCAGGTGGATTAACATGAATCAAATTAATTTCGTCACTCATACTTTCTGCAAGGTTATTCGTAGCTTGCAAAATATTTTTATCAACAGGGATTACAGGTATATTGGGCATTCGTTAATATAAATATGGTTTACAAGTCCTATTAGTTTTTTTATAGTAAAAGTAGGGTATATACTATCTTTATCCACCTGCACTTTGTATTGCTTCTAACTCAAAGTCACTTGGATATATTCGAACAGGTACATATCCATGTTCATCTACACCATATAGAGCTTCGGAGAAACCGGCTTCCTCACTACCCGCTTCTGCATTTTTAATGAAGTTAACATGAGCATCATTCAGATTCAACATTTTCTTTATGTCATCAGTTAACCCTGATTCTAATTTGTGGAATCTTCGAATTGAACATTGTTGAGCAATTGCTTCAGATTCATTATGTGCAAAGAATTCTTCTAATGTTTGCGTTATGAAATTAATACCAAGGTCATAGTGCCGAGAGTGCCTTACAGCTTGTTCTAAGAAGTCTAGTGAACGAGCATCAGACATTATATAGTGGGCCTCATCAATACAGAATAACACTTTTTTGTCTGTATCTTTAGCACGTTCGTAAACATCTCCAAGCAGAAGATGCATCATTAGACCTAAATTACCACTCCCTTCTTGTTGGCTTAAGTTGAAGTATACAATATCTTCATCATCTAGATTTAGTTCTGTTTGTTTGGCAAGATTTTCATACTGTCCACCCTCAGAGAATGAATTAAGTGCTAGTACTAATCTTGAAGAATGTTTTTCAATATCATCAATTAATTTATCTGAATCTATTTCTGCATAATCTGACGGGTTTTCAGACATATCTTTAAGTACATCAAGTAAGTCTGTGATTGTTGGAGATTGTTTATGATGAGTATCAATATCTTTTTCTATACCTCTATTTCGATATGATTTGTCAATAGCTGTTTCAAGTATATCCCTACTATCTCCAAGTTCACGATTTTGTAATCCGAAGAACATTTCGAAAAAGTCCATTACGTTCTGTTTCTTTTGACCATATGGGTCAAGGTCTGGTGTTTGTTCAACAATTTCGGGCGGTGTTTCTGTCAGTCTCATAGGATTCAACTTAACACGACCTCCAACGGTAACTTCCTTACCACCTAATAGATTTACAATCGGTTTGAAACCGTCAAGAGGGTCAAGCATAAATACGATTAAATCATCACCGTATGCTGCTTTTGTTCGAAGTATTTCAAGAAGCGTTCCGAATGTCTTCCCCGACCCGATTTTTCCTGCCGTTATTTGGTTATATCCGTTTTCACGACCTTCAAATCTATTTATAACAAACGGTGAATCATTTACCGCATGAACACCATAGTCAATACCTCCCGGTTCCATAACAGTTGTTGTACTATATGGATACATTGCACCGACAGCACCGCTCATTGCTGGTTGTTTATATTTTATTTCATCTTTACCAATTGGACTTACTGTTTGCATCCCTTTCTTCTGCCTTTTTCTAAGAATTTCAGGCATTAGTCTATTTGTTCTAAGCTCTCTCACCATCGTTTCAACAGCCAATTTTAATTCATCTGGATTTTCTGAACGAACTGTTATATACATACCAATTTCAAACAGATTCGCATCTGTATCACTCAGTTCTTGATATACTCTGTTTGTCGTTTGTAATTTCTTCTGACGTGCTTGTTGAGATGCTGCCGTTACACCTTGACCAGATTGAGCTTTTGCTTTTTCTAGGTCTCGTTCTAATTCGTTTAATGCTTTATCTTTTTTACGAGGTGTAACATGAATACTAATATCTGTACTAATTGGTAATTGATATAATATTTTTTCAAGATATAATACGCCGGGTTCAGATGGCCAATTAAGAATAAATAATGTTTCTACATAATCGCTCCCTGAACGGGCATAATTTTCTTTTTCAATAAATGATGTTGGAGCCACCATATCTCTAAATTTACGGTCTTTTGATGGTACACCTAATGTATTTGAAGATTGATTTTCAAATTTTTCTTCTTCATCTACACCGCCCTCTAGTTCATTTTCTTCACTGTTCTCGTCACCGTCTTCTTTACTGTTCTTGAATTTTGAAATTATTTTATTAATCATTGTTCTTCACCATTATTAATACCTCCAATCATAACGTCATGAGAGTTAGACAATGCATCCATCTCATCTGCTTGTATTTTATCACCTTCCCAGAATTCTTTAATTAATGCTGTACACTTCTTATAATTAACAATATTATATTTATTTCCCGGTCCAACATTTAATGTACCACCAACAGAATCACGTCGCGTTGATATTTCCCTTAATTGTCTTCTTTTAATCTCTTGCTTTGAGTCTACAACGGATTTCCCCATTAAACCGCGCATAACATCTTGAATAAATTCACCGCCGGGAACTGAATTTAGACCAGAATCACCTGTAGACATATCATTACGAATTATCTCATTTTCTTCAACAGCAACAATAACATATTGTTCACGAACAAAAGATGACGTACCTAACGTTCTAACCCACGTTATCCTATCATCTAGATACATATCCATAAATTGGTCATCTATATTTTTAACATTCATATCGTCCTTATGTTTTGTATATTGTTGTGCTGTAGATTCAAGAGATATCGGTCTCATTGGCATATAAAATTGAATTTTATTTTGAAGCTGTGAACTTAACCGGTTTGAATATTGGTTTACTGTTGAAATTACTTGTTCTGGTGAAGCCATATCTAAATTAGAACCTTTAAATTCTAACATAGATACTAGTGTTCCATCTTCTAATTCAACAACATCTCTTTCCGGGTATATACTATCTACTTTTGTTAATCTTCTTGTATCGTCATCAGGAACAATACTAATAGAATTGAAAGGTTTTCCATTTTCATCTGTATAATTTTTACTCATTTCTTTCTCTCTTGCATTGTAATTTTTCATAATATCAAACCATTCATATAAACTCATATATTTCGGTTTCATAATTAATAATGTTGAACCCATCATAGCAATTAAAATTGAAAATAAAACTGTATATGGTTCTAAGAATGAGGGCATAATATATTCACCCATCATTAAAAATAAAAATGCTGGGAAAAATATTATCACACCATCAAAAAATTCAACCGTACCAATTATCGGAGCATTGTCGAATAAGATATCTTTTGAACCGATTGATTCTGGAATGAATGTACTTATTGATAATCCTTGTTTACTCATTTAAATAATATTATGTTTATAATCCTATATATCTAATGTACCCACACCGTTTAGAATATCTGAGAAATCGAAATCATAAGTTATATTAAGGGCCGTAATCAATATTACGTTAATATGAGTAGTAAATCATCTGTTACAAAAGTACTGTATTTCGTTGTGTACAAATACATCTCTGTATTTACATATGTAACTAATTTACTATTAAATCCCGTGATTATGGTATTAGATACGTTTTCTCCATCACTAGGAGAAGGTTTGGAAGGGATTAAAGGACCTGTGAAAAACTTCCTAGCAACGTTTCCATTTTTTGCTTTGATTGTATTTTTTGGTGCGATTATCTTCGGCAATGAGAATAATGTATATCAAAATGTATATGAATTGATTTATATTAATGATATTCCTATGCTCGGTTTTATCCTCGTTTCATGTTTAGGAGTGATTTACGGGTTATCGAATGTTAAGAATGATAGCGTAAAATCACGAATTAAAATTAGTACGATTATTTGCTTATCTGCTGTACCTCTGCTAGTTTTAAATCCACCACAACTACATGTTTATATGGTTACGCTCGTTTATTCGATTGGCGCATATACTACGTCATTAATTCAATTCGAAAGTGATGTAGACAAGATTACGGAGCTTATTGATGAAAATACAGGCTTTGTGAATTATATCTACGTTGTTGCATATATTGCTGTTATATTCTCATTGATTCTCTCGATTAATTTCGTTGGATTGTTCGACAGTATTAATCCATTTGCGTTTACAAACCCTATTGTATTGATTCTAACAATTATCCTTGGAATCGCTGCATACGGATTTACTAAGCTCCAACAACATACATACAAACAAATTTATAAACATTCTCACCCGACTACATCGAGTAGGTTCTACCTGTTCCCATCTCGAATCGCAATCGTATATGCTACAACATCTGTTATTGTAGCACAAAGTGTCACAGTTGTTTCGGGTCTGTTGTTTTTCATCCCCGCAATCATGTATGTGAAATTCTCTCGTTATATCGGACGTAAAAAAGAGATGCAAATTGGAGATGACCAATATGCATTCGCATATGAACATAATATGAATTCAAAGAATCGAAATGATACACAAAGTGGCCGAAAACCGACAGTTAATGAACTAGAATACGGTCACACACTATCAGATGATGGGAATGCAACATTAGATATTAGTGTTTCAATTGAAATTCCAAGCGAACAGCCAGACCTATACAACCCGTGGAGATGCTTCCTACAAACTACAGATAATGTAAATGATATCATTAGTGATTTACAAACTGTTGATAACAACGATGCAGAAAAGATTAAAGCGTATGATGAATTTTATACGCGTGCATCTAAAATTGGGGCCGAAAAGATGGTTAATTCCGTCAATGGTCATGTAGAATTCCCATTTGAAGATTGGTCAGAAAAATTATCAAACAATGTTATTCGACAGATGTACCAGATTGAAGGCGTGACAATGGATGATATTGTGAATGCAAATATTCAAATCTCTGAAAAAGAAGAGGATATTATTAATCCAAACAAATTCACAGATAAATTTGATTAGAATAATTTGGAGTCATGATTATTCTTTAATTCTTTCATCTCTTTTATTTTAGACATCCTATCATTTGTATCGTTAATGTTATCTAATTCTTCAAACATACTATTTTGACTTTGTTGAACAGAACTGAGGAATTCACGGAAATCCGTACTCATATCTTCCTCCATAGAGTCATATTCTTTAGAATCTAAGTTCCTAATTGTATCTTCAACTTCATCTACATAATCTTCTTGTAGACCCTGCATAGATTCATCAGCTATTTCTCTTGCAGCTTCTATACTGTCATTAATCATTAATTCCATTACTTCATTATCAATATCTCTATCATTTAGTTCTGTATTATTTCTTATTTCACGAGCCATTTCTTGTCTCATTGCTTTTTCATCGATAGCATCTCCAGCATTGATTTTCGTATCTAAATCTGCTGTTGGGTCTTCAACAGAAAATTCTACCTCTTGTGACATATTATTCAACCGGCTTTTTATAGCATCATTAACCGTGTCTTCATATACTGTACCTTCTATTTTGGCACTTATTTCATTCATATCCATATCTCCACTAAATGCTGCATCTACTATTTCACCAACATTTTCTTCTAAGTTATCACTTATAAGTTTTCTTTTACTACTATCAATATCTTCAAGTTTTATGTCGCCCCCTTTACGGGCAGAATCATATTCACTTAGTATATAATCTGTATCGATTTTGACATCATAATCCTCATCCCGTAGTTTCTTCCCTGTTTCTCTAACACCTTCGTTTAGTGCCGTTTGAATGGAATCCATACTTTCATCCACATCATCACTTTTAAATTTCATATCTTCGGCAAAATCCCCTGAGAATATATCTACGATAGCTTCTTGTGTACCACCGTTTTGTATCCATTCCGTAACTAATTCCTGACGTTTCTCTTTACTCAAACCACCATCTATTGATTCGTTGAAATCTAATTGATTAATAATTTCATCATCAAATGATTCATCTAATCCCTCTTGATATACATCTGCGTCAGCATATAGATGACCTTGGTGGTCAGCTTGCATATTAGTTATATCTGAATCACCGTATGTATCATTATAATATTCCTGAATTTCATCCCTATTATTTTGATAATATTTAGGTTTTGAATCTCTAAATGCATTTTCTACATCTTTTCTATCTACATTTTTAGCAGAAGAATCTAAGTCCTCTATCTGGCTTGGTGTCCACACGTTTGATAAGTCTTCATCTTTATCACCCATCACTTCGTAATATTGTTCAGCTAGTAACTCATCACTAATTAAATCATCAGCTTCATCTTCACTTAATCCACCAAGTTGTTTATAACCTTTTTCTTTAGCAAGATAATCACCTAATGCTTGTTTTTGTCGGCCACTTCTATCGCTATTACTCATTTCATTAGATGCCGCACGAATTTCAGCTTGTCTATCTTCCCAGATTAATCTATCTTGTTCTGTTGCATTTTCTTCATCAAGAACGCCATCTTTCATTGGCACACCTGAACTTAGTGTAGAAGGATATCCTCGTGCATCCTGTAGTTCTTTATCTTGTTTTATGTTCTGTAAGAGACCCATTTTCTTTTTAGCTGTCAAGTGTCCACTAGCTCCTGCATGTATTCCATCACCAAGTTCTCCGAAGTTATCTTTCATAACACCACCTGCAGCAAATTTCTCAACATCGTTCATCGTTGTTTCACCATATTTCTTCTTCATAGCATAATTTGCTGCACCTGCATTTTCACGAACACGAGATGCCGCATTAGATACCTTATCTTTAGCTCCAGAAACACCAGTTCGACCCATAGATTTAGCTATGTGAACACCTGCAGCAGTTCCTGACAACTCCCCAACACTACCGCTAGCTTTTCCGTATGCATCAGCAACTCCAGACACTCCTTTTGCGGCACCAAATGTAGCACCTGCCCCTGCGAGTAAAGCACCACCACCCGCAGCAAGACCCGCAGCAGCACCGACTTTCATTGCTTTTTCAAACCCGATAACAATACCCCATGGAATAAGACCAACCATAATGGGTGTAATTATGATAAATATTATAGATAGCATCTTATCAGAACTAATCATGTTTAATTCATCTGAAGTTATACCTTCTTCGCCTTCTGTAGCAACACTAGTTATATCATTCTGCATCTCAGCCATCATTCCATCTAAGACTTCAGCCATAAGTACAAACATTAGAGGTAACATTAAGTTTATAAATGCTACAACAATAGGGAATAATGAGAATAATACGAAATATCTCATAATCTTACCTCCAATTTGGCCTAAATCTCTCCAGTTAAATGCCCATAATACAAGACCTATTGGGCCGAGAGCGTAGAAAAATATGAGTCCCATTATTCTTAGAACAGCTCCAATTAGTGCAAACAGATATACAAGTGCTGCCGGTAAAGCAGCAATATATGCGAGGAAAATTGAAATAAAAGCTAATTGAGGTGCTAAATCGCCGGTATCAGGTAATAATGCTCCGAAGTAATTACTTATATTTATTCCACCTTCTTTCTGAGAAGCACTCTCAAGTACGCGTTCATCACTTGAAGTATCCAACTCATCTATACTAGTGAATTCTACACTATTATTTATAAACTCCGTCATACCAAATGCAAAATACAAAACAAGATTTGCTAATGGAAGCCATAAAATAATAAGTAACGGTGCTAAAAACAATCTTTTTTTAGCTTCAGATATATCCAAACCTATATCTTCAAGAACGACATCGAATACTCTGAGGAATAATAACACAATAATTGCAAAAAATACGAAAAATAAAGCTAATGGTTCAATATAACCAGTTACAAATTCATTAATTGCGCCGAATATACTATCACTTGGGGGGCTTGAAAAAATATATACGGTATTTGAACTGTCATCCATACCGGGATACGGTGCATATTGTAGAAAGTTAAGCATCGCATTATGCATCCAAACAACAAATAGCTCTAATGGTGTAAGAAATAACTCTGCGAAAGATATTATTATGCCGAATAACATATCCTCGAATCCTTGCATCCATTCAAGAATAGATTCAATTCCATTCGCTATGGTTTCAAGGATTAATAAATTGAAATTCATTTGTTACTTATATATATAATCTGACACCCTAAAAATCCAACTAATCACATATTAATAAAAATACCCTCACTATGCACCGAGATAAAGAGCAAATACCCTTAGTATCATTAAGAATATACCTGTTAATATAACAAGTTTTACAAATTCTAATATATTATCTCGGTATGGTTCTGTAATGGTATAGAACATATCCATAGCAGTTGTATTAGATTGAGGGTGGATTCTTAATACCATAGATAACACGATAAATGATGTAGATATAACAATTGATATTGCTAAAAAGGTATCAAATATTGTACTTTTAATATCTTCAGGTCCTTCATTTTCATCATCAGAAATATCTTGATTCTCCATTTGATTTCTTGAAGAGTCTAACACACGTACATCTGATGGAGTTTCCCACCAATTATCCGTCGCATTAAATTCAAAATTCGTGTGTAAATAATCATTCGTAGACCTATGTTCTGGTACAACTACATATGCAATTCCGTTTTTATTTGTTTCAATAGAACTACCTTTATACTGATTCGTTTCTTCACCATCACTATATACATCAACAAACTCTATTGATTCATCTGTATTTCTTTTTTCTGTATTTATCGGTTGGTTATATTCATCTTTTAATTCAAGTCTTATTTGAAACTCACCGTCAGATAATTCATCTGCTGTTTTTATCTCATTATTACTAGCTAGCGTTGAGTTTATTTCTGTTACAAATTCATCTGTTAATTGTTGTTTAGGAATGGTATTTACACCTAATCCTGTTCTTGTTACAATTCGTATATCATCTGTATCAATATCATTAT
>Ga0306893_100550_pt1 | contig 11674 bp, 8 predicted proteins | sample AntDeeMetagen293_FD_190417 | JGI IMG/M metagenome (GOLD analysis project Ga0306893, IMG submission 190417) | Saline lake microbial communities from Deep lake, Antarctica - Metagenome #293 (v2) (version 2) | ecosystem: Environmental > Aquatic > Non-marine Saline and Alkaline > Saline | place...
GACGATTTTGAGTAAGTCTTTGCGACCCCTGTGTCGTGACCGAGCAAAACCGTAGCGCAGGTCACCCCGAGTGAAGACAATATAATGAGATGTTCCTGGGCGAGGGACGCGCGCGGATCAGTCTTGACAGATGGGGGGAGTTTGATTTCGGAATCGACCGGTTTCCCGGGTCTCATGTCCATCCGAGACGGGCCCTGAGGAAGAAAAAGCGGCCCGAGAGACACGGCAAATCCCCATCCCGAAAGCCGAGGCCGCGCTGGGCGACAACAACCACCGGCGGGGTGGCGACCTGTCGAGCGGGGCCCAACCCCCAACTCCTGTCGTGGAGCTCGAACCCAGGGGTCGCGTCGTCGGCCCGATTTCTGCTGCTGGCGGGGTGGGACTGAAAGGGGCCAGCCCGCTCGCGTTTACGTGGTCGGGTGAGACGACCCCTATCTGCGAGGCAAACTCAGGCAAACTCGGCGGTCAGATATGTCGCTCAGCGACCGCGAGCGGGCTGGGGGCTTTCAAGGCGGTCACTCCCACGTCGACGGCGTCGACATCAGTAGTTCTGTGGGCAGTGGGGGTGGCATGACGACGACCCCCCTCTTCACACACAGTGGGGTACTGTTCAGGGCGTCGGGCCAACGAAAATCGACGAGTCACATTCATCACACACCGCTGATCCCGAATGGCGGCTGACTGGGTTCGTCGTCGGGTCGCCACAGTTCGTACAGGTATTGGGCATGGCAGGCTTCACCCCAAGACAAAGGGCCCGCGTCGACCGCCTCACCAAACACAGTAGGCTGGGATCGCGCCCGCCTACGGCAGGCACGATGGAACCTTGCAGGCAAGGGCCTACCTGCGAGAGACAAGCATACCGCCGAACCCACGGCTCGGGCGGTTTCCTGGAGGCCAAGGGCATCTGTACCGACCCGGTGTCGGTGGCGCGCGATTGGAGGTGGGCGCGCGCCACCGGTGTCGGGTCGGTTTCCCTGCGGGCGATCATCCGCGCGCGATCTCGACGCGCGCGGACGTAGCCGTCGTCGGCGGCGAGGTCGACGCCGAGCGTCGAGGATTCGCCAACGGGCCGTCGACGTGGGGCCGGACCCCCTATCGTCGTCGGACCTAGCTATCGGTTGTGGGCACAGTGACCACACCGGCGCTGTTCGACATCGCTAACATGAACACGGTCGCCGTGGGGTGTCCGGCGGGTGATCGGCGTCACCTGTACCTCGATGGCGTAGTGGCCACAGTTCGGACAGGCGTTGTCCGAGTCGTTGACGTGAGCATCACCGAGGGCCTTCGTCTTGCTGGCGGCGTTGGCGTGCCGACAGTTTGCTTGTCGCCGCTCCTTCGCGCGCGTCCCGTTCGGGGTTCCTCGTCGGGCGACGTACGCCTCGTTGGCCTCACAGTGTGAACAGTGGTCACCGTGGGGGTCGGTCTCGATCACGTCGCCGGTCTCCGTGATGAGGACTCTGAGGGAGGTGTTGGTGGCGGTCATGTCGATACTGAACACCGCACGCACGTCTTCGCCGTCAACAGCCGCGTCCACGTGGTGATTCAGCCGCCTGAAGTCATCATCGCGCATGAAGGCTTTGATCACGTCGTCGGTCTTGGTTGCGGGCTGTGCCTCGGTCGCGGTCATGGTCTCTGGAGCCATATCTGACACAAAGCAGCCCCCACATACGTTCGTTCAGTCAGCTCCGCTGACCGACGAGCACGCCACGGCGCGCAGGAGCCATCGGGGCCGCGATCACACCGCGCGCTCGGCAGGAGGGGAGAGCGCGCGGTGTCAGATCGCGCCGATGGTGGGCGACGATATGTGGGGGCTGCGACTGTCAGATATGGCTCCAGGAGTCGACACAGAATCGGGGAGAAATCGGCGGTCCAACAGGTGGGGGTCGGCCCCCAACAACAGCACTGACCAGTATATACGAAACTCGACAAAACCTACCTTCGAGTCGGGGCGACCCCGCCCGCCGTTTCTGTGGTCGGGGGTGGAGCCTGACCGAGACACCTACCGACCTACCACCGAGCGTATGTGTCGGGCGGCGGAGTTCGACGCCGCCGAAACCAATCCTGACCGGCGAGCGTTACACTTCGCACACGGGGTCTCCGAGTAGAGTAGGTGGCCGCCGAAACAGCGTCGTCGGTCGGGGCGTCTCGCCGGGCACAACCACCCCTGAATCAAAGTGAGGTTGGCGGTGATCCACCGAGTCATTTCGGCGGTCAGTCGGGAGTCGAAACAGCGCCGAATCCCACCCGGTCGGGCAGGCTGAATCCACGCGTTCGATGGACACTGAGGGGGTCCCAATCTTAGGTCTTCTGCGGTCCTTAGAACCCCGCTACCCCACCGCCCTTGTATCACAAATTAGAGACAAACACAACCGCCCCACTGACACTGCTGGCCCAGCTGAGAGCAGCCAAAACCTATCAGGTAGCGTAAACACCACTACGACTAGTTCCACCACTGTTGTCGTCGGTAGTTCCACCAACCCGACTGAGAACAGTAGCCCCCACAGTCCAACCCCCACACCCAACAAGCCACACCTGAGAGTAATGAGGATTCATGAATCGAAGGGTGTGTCTCGCCATACTGATTGTCCCTATGGCACCACTGGGAACAGCCCCATCGTAGGAGCCACGAACCCCACTGTGCCACCCACACGATCACGCCCCAAATGGCTGTATCACAATCCTGAGAAAAATAGCCGAGAAGGTGGCCCCACAGCGCAGTCACACACTACCACCAACTATGGCTCGAACCACGGCGACCTCCCCACACTAACGCCCAGCATTGAGTGGTCGGCCATCGAGACGAGACTGCAGGTGCGATACAACAGCCACCGAATCACCTGTTGTCCCAACGGGCCACAACTAGGTTGCCTCCCCACTGAGCCAACACCCGAACCACTGCGAACACCCTGTCTCGAAATCCTGATAGGTCGAGACAGTTCGGTGGTCCGACCCACCAAGCTAAGCAACCAGCCGCCGGAGCCGATCCGTGTTGTCGGCCCACTGCTGGACACCCACAATCGGCGTCCATTCGAGTCGCCACTTGGGCCTCGAACCACACCCAACTGCAGGGGTCATTGCAGTCGTCAGTGAGCCGGTGGTCAGCCATCCATTCGAGTGGGTCGTCCGGTGGCCTCACCACCGCTGGTGAGTGGTCCTGTCGGTGGGCCCAGTTGCCACCACCTCCCGGTCGATCCGCCTGCTGACCAGTTCCCAAACTCGGCAGCGTTCTGGTCGGTCCCACACCAGTCCTATCAGGATACGTATGTAGCCATCATGGTTATCGATACTGACTGGCGGCCATCTGTGTCGGGGCCCATTGGTTCGACACCACCCCTCGGTGCCGTTGTATCCCACACCTCGGTTCCGGTGAAGTTCTCCTCTCGATCCGACTCACACTGAGGGGGCCAACTGCCCCATCCTCAGGCAGGGTAGTTGGGGGTCCAACCGTCACCCACTCAGAGTCGGTGGCCAACCCCATCTGGGTAGTTGCCTCTCTATCAAGATTCTGAGTGAAACGGATTGGGGCATTGTGCCCCTCTAGAACTCTCCGTCGGGTTTGACCCCCCTTTACTCTAGACGTTAGCCGGATTTTGAGGGGGATGGTGACACCCTCTTCAAAATCGATGAAATCGGCATACAGCAAGGGTGTCACCATCCCCTTACATGATGACACCCCGACGCCGTATGCCAGTTTCACAGTTTTCCACAAGCATAAGAATTTTTATAGAAAAGACGATTCTGGGCAGGGATGGTGACACCCCCACGCAGTACTGCGATTTTGGACAGATATGGTGCTTTGCTGTAAAGATAAGGTGTCACCATCCCCCTAAAGATGGTGACACCCCTACGTTGTACTGCGGTTTTAGGTAGATAGGGGTGTTATTTTATCTTCTTGGTGTCACCATCCCCCTAAAGATGGTGACACCTTCACGCCGTACTGCGTTTATTATATAAAATTAAATCTCATTAAAATCAGTAGCGGGACGAAATACCGATATGATTCAGGAGTGAATACAGAAGTTGATGGTAGAATTTAGCTTAGAAGAATGGGGATTAAGACACCGAGAGAAAGAATTGTAGATGGGAGATTAGAATATGATGTCCAACGAGTTGATTAAATTGTTTAGCTATTCTATTTCCATATCAACCAAGTCATATCCCTCATCTGATAGTCTAATTCCAGCAAACCCTTTCTTCCGCTCACCGCGCACAGTGTATCTGCTATGCGTTAGTTCAAATTCATTTTCGAGGATATCTTTGAAGTTCCCTATCCGATGATTTTCCCACACATCTTCGCTTACTTCATTGAGCTCGATATCGTTTATTTTAGCCCATGTGTTGAATGCATCGTATAGAGTTCTTTTGTGCTCTTTCAGCTCTTTTGACCCACTACCATCTGTGTTCGTGAACTCCTCGACGAACTGCAGCACTGCCTCCCGATCTACGTCGACATCGTCGTTGTCGTCGTCGGGCTCGGTGGGACCATTGTATGTCCGGAACTTTTCATGTGGGTCGTCTGTCCCCATCTGATCCATGACTTCATGGAAGTTCGTACCCCCTTCGACCTCGACGGAATCCTCACGCTCGTCGGGAATATCACGGTTGGCATTGCGGCGCTCTTTGAGCTCGTCGACATCCTCGTCGGGGTCGTCTTCGACTGGGATCTCGGTTCCGTCACTGCCGGCTCCAGCTGGCTCGTCGGTCGCTGGTGTGTCGCCCTGCGTTGTCTCCGTTTTCTGAGAAGTCCCCAGACTCTCATCCGCCGAGTCGTCCCCGCCCGGCTGGTCGCTGGCCGAGGTGTTGTCGTCGTCGTCAGCGAGGTACTGTTCGACTGCGGGATCGGTCTCGTCCTCACCGGTCGTAGCCCCACTGTCAGTCGACGTCGAATCAGTATCGGAAGTCGACGCAGCCTGACTGTCTTGTGGGCTATCATTGGATTGCTTAGTCGATCCATCGTTATCTGCTGACGTGTCTGTTGTATCAGATTCCGTATGCCTGTCACCGTAGGGGTCCCACTGGATATCGATAGCGTAGTCGGCCTCGATATGATCACAAACCTGATACAGTCGCTCTTTGGTGAGCGCATCGAACTCACCGTACTCGCCGTCGATGGTTTCGATGCCATCACCATCGGTGGCCAGATCGTGTTTGCGAGCGTACGCAAGCAGGGCTTTGTTCGGGGGTGCATCATCGACGATTCCTTGTTCTCTGAGGGAGGCCCAATAGACGAACTGCTCCCAATCCGAGAGCTGTCCTTCAGGGTCTTCTGGGAAGCGTTCACCCTCCCGAACAAGCACCCCCGTACTGGGTGTGTAGGTCACCTTGCGTTTGTGGCAGTAGGCCTTCTCGGGAGAGATCACGACAAAGTAATCTCTCGACTCTCCGATATGTCCGAACGGACTGACGCCCCGGTAGCCTTCGTCCAGGCCGAACACGTCACGCCACGTCAGGTCCCACATATCAGCATCCGTAGATGAACCGCCCTCCATGCTCGGGAGATCCGAGTCGAATCCACTGCCTGTCGTATCGAGATATGGAGCCTCGACCGACTCGCTCAACGCGGTGTGGTTGGGGGTGATCGTCGGGAGGTAATTCAACACTGTCTGTCTGAGTGGGACCGTCTGTGAGGTGGTGGTGTCGTCGGCCTCGCTGTCGACAGTGAGCCCACCGACTGCTGGTGTGTCGACATACCGTTGGGGATCTGCGTATGCAAGGTCCCCATCCAAGGCAAGGTTGGTCACCCAGTCGGTCGTCGGGGTGAGTCTGTCGACGTGGTCGCTGGCCCACATCGCTGGTGGGGCGACCGTCGCTAGCCCATCCGAGAGGTAATCATCGAGATCGTATTTGATCTCGCCAAACCGTGGCAACTCAATGAGGTAGGTCTCGAAGGCGCGGTCGGGAGTTGCATACCCACAGGCCTGGGGGTGGACCCGGTGGCTCTCGCGGTCGGCTACGGCGCTTGGTGTAGCTTCGCCTTCGACGGTGTGAATTTGATCCGCTGTCTCCGTTTCCTCCGACTGGTCGATGTCTGTACCGTCTTGGGACTGACTTCGCTCAGCGCCGCGTCTACGCGCTTCCTCGTCAAGTTCGAGGGCGGTTTTCAGTGCGCCGTTGAATCCGGGGCCTTTCTGGTTGACCGTAATCGCTCGGTCGGCGTTGTCGTCTTCCAGGGAGTCAATCTCAACTGGTTCCCGTTTGTCTGCGTCTTCCTCGGGGTCGTAGTTAGCGGCGTACTCCGGGGTGAACCGCTCTGGGACTGAGGTAGTCGGTGGGTCGGCATCCTGAATGATGAAGACCTGTGGCACGTCGTTGTCGACAATTAGGTCACGCAGGATGGGGTAGTGTTCGTCTTTGAATTGGACAGTCACCGGCGAGATACACGGGATGTCGTGTTCGTGGGCGGTGATCGCATCGGCAATCCCCTCGGTAATGACCAGTGGTTTGCCTTCCTCGATGGTCTCGGTGCCGTAGATCGGCTCTTCGATGTGGGCCTCTTTGGGCTTGAGGTATTTTGTCGGGCGGTGGAAGTCCGATTGTTTGTCCTGTTCCATGTCGGTGTCTATCGACCGACTGATCAGGAACACGGGCTCACCATCGGCGTCGAAATACGGGATGATGTAACGGGCCTGCATGAACGGCAACAGCCCACCGTCGCCAATATCGTTGAACAGGCCGGTCGCAAACAACTCCTTGATCGAGAAGCCTTCATCCAGGAGGTGTTCGCGCAGCGAGTCGGTATCGCGTGGGGCCCAGCCGAGTTTCTTCGATTCGATTGTCTCGGGACTCCACCCACGGTTGTCCCGTGTCTGGTAGTTGTACAGGACCATGGATTCGCTGTCGTCGGCGTCGGTAGCGTCTTCGTCGGGAGTAATTACTGAGTCATTACTCTGGTCGCCGTCTTCGTCGGGAGTAATTACTGAGTCATTACTCTGGTCGCCGTCTTCGTCAGAAGTAATTACTGAGTCATTACTCGCAGTCGTTGCATCGATCTCCCGACTCGCAGCTGGCGAGATTTCGTATTCGGCCCGTCCATCCTCGGCAGTGAGGTTCTGTTTGATTAGGTCAGCCCGTTCGTTGAACTCGACGGCGGTGCTGGTGTCGGCGTCGTATTCCGGATCGCGGAAGTATTCTCGTGGCGTTTCGGGTTTGCGGTAGGCGGCGTTGGGGTTGTCGCGGTTCCACTCTCTGTTTTCAGGGATCTCGGCGTCAAGCTGTTGGTGGAAGAACTCGATAGCCGCTGCCATTGCCGCCTTGATCCGGTGTTCTTCGGGTGGGTCGACGGCGAGTTCGGCTTCGAGTTCCGAGTAGTCTTCATCAAGATAGTCCTGTTTGGTCTTGGTGGGAGTCGTGTCTGTCTCGGTCTCTTCCCCCGTCTCTGATTCAGTCTCCGTCGACTCGTCGGTGGGTGTTGCGGTGTCGTCTTCGTCGGCGTCGGCGTCTTGATCGTCGCTAGTTGCTGTGGTCTCGGCAGTCCCGTCTGTGTTGGCCGCTGTCTGCGGTTCGTCTGTGTCGGTGGTAGGATGTATCGGCTTCGGCGTCCGATTGCTCACCAGCCGATTCTGCGGCGTCTGTGTCAGCGGCAGTCTGTGCGGGGGCTTCGTCTGACGTGTTCGAGGTGTCGGCCCCATCACTTCCATTTTCACTCTCAGCACTTTCCCCACCTTCCTCACCCGTGGTTGCTGGGCTGTCGTCTGCAGTCTCGGTGTCGATTGATTGCTCACCGTCTCCGTTGTCGCCTCCATCATCGTCATCGTCGTTGTCGTCGGTGGTTTCACCGCCGAGTTTCCGGGTGATCTCTGGGCCCTCGTCTGTGGCGGGGTCGTTGATCACATACTGGCCGTCTGACTCAAACGCCGGAGAGTAGATCTCGCCTCGTGAGACTGCATCCTGGAGTATCTCTTCGGCTTTGCCGAGTGGCTTCGGGTCTGCTGAATAAGATTATCTCATGTATGGTGGTTGCGACTTTGTATGGCTTCGAACGCCTGAGTATATTATTTTTATTTGTTAATATTGCAGTTGTAATATAAATAAGACCATGAAGAATACGATACTAGAGATAATTACGACGCGTCGAAACCAACCAACACGGAAGCACCAGTATTGCTCTCGATCCGACGGATCAGGATACTGGCACCTCATCTATGAGTGGGTAGACGGTTCGTGGCAGATCGTAAGCCGCGACCCACTCGACGAGATCGAGATCGACATCTCCAACTCGCGTAGTGATTGCACACCAACCCCACTCGTTGAGTGTCCTGTGTGTGGTCGGACTGGACTTCCCGAACGGATCGCCCAGCACAACTGTACACCAAGGTCGACACAGTAAGCTAGGAGTCAAAGATACAACCAATATAAACACACCAAGCCATTACCAACAAAAATATATGGTTACGGGTGTTGTATAACTAGTACTAGTTGTTATTCACGCATCTCCGCTCGCTCTCGTAGGCTGTTTTCGGTGCTATCATAGAGTATAAATTGGCTATCGACTCATCTGGTGAGTTCCTCAGTCGACCGCCCGACGCGGCGATCAGTGGTGAGAGGAACAGCAAGACAGCAGAAGAGTGAGATTGAGAACTAAGATAGAGCACCTCGCACCTCCAAACAGATGGACGACCAGTTCCGAACACGCTCGTGTTTCGTCGGAATCGGCGCCACCGGTGCCGAGCGCATCGGTGACGGCATCGAACGTCGTGACGCAAGTGCCACGATGGTTCCGGACGAAGTTCCGGACCCAGCCGACGCCGTCGTCGACTGCACGGGGTCGGTCACCGACGACCAGTTTTCGGAGTTCGACGTCGTCGTCACAACGGGGAGCGCGGCGGTAGACGATGCCGTCGACACTGTAGTTCGTGTTGGTGATGCGTGTGCTAGCGATGCCGTCACGATAGCCGTCGTCAACGGTGACCCAACGGCGACCGATCTGGCCCGTCTCGAAGGTGCCTTCGGGACCGTTGTTCCACTCGAACAAGAGGGGAAGATTAGAGAACACGCAACGGACGTATTCACACTGTTTTCCCAGCCGATGATGCTACACGCAGACTACGCTCATATCAACTCGAACCTGCGAGAAGCCGGCGTCATAACGTTGTCCCGGGCAGTCCGCACTCGTGAAGAACTTGCTGCACTCGTCGACGACTGTGGTGGTCCCGAAGAGGTGGTACTGGGGTATGTCGAGGCTGGCTCCGAATTCACGCTAGCGGACGCAGAAACGCTCGAAGCCCAGTTCGAGACTCCGGAAATCGTCACCGGCCAGACGACATTCGACGACCCATCCAAGTGCCGATTGACACTGCTACGGAGGATGTGATACATGGACCGGGTTGCTGAGTCGTGTTTGTCGGCACCATCGAAGACGCTGATAGAGGGGCATTCCTAGAGAATCACGGCATCGAGACCGTCGTTTCCCTGACCCACAGCCCTCCTGACACCGGGTTTCCAGAGACAGTGTCAGTGAGGCAGGTCCCGCTTACCGACGGTCCACAAAACGATCGATCACAGTTTGAGACGGCCGTCGACACACTGGTCTCGGCGCTTGAATCCGGCGAGACAGTGCTAGTCCATTGTTCTCGTGGTGCCTCCCGGAGCCCCTCGGTTGCGGCCACTGCTCTCGTAATCGTACAAGACACCAGTATTGAGCAAGTATTCGAACAGGCCGCAGACCATCGCAAGGCGTGTGATCCCCACGAGGCACTAGTCCGGCAGGCAGTGGCCGCCGGCAGGCAGTGGCCGTCTACCAGGAGTGGTAGAAATTGTTGGCTCAATTAGAGCGCAACAGGTCGCTCTTATGTAGAGCTGTGGAATCCCCCAATAGCAAGGCAGTCGACGAGGAATTCGAACGATGCGCCGACGAGATTCACTGAGCGGACGATGCCGAAGGTGTGAGCGGCCTGCTCCAAGCCGTGCTTGGAGAGGCCGCGAAACTTCCGGAGCCACGGCTTGACAAGCGAAAATAAGCACTCCACTTGGTTGATGTGGATTCCTTCTGACGAGACGTACGTCTCGTCGTGAATCACGATCTTGTGGTCGTGTTCCATCCGACGATATGCTTGGAGACCGTCTGTCCAGACCTCTCCCAGCGGCTGGGAGAGGTCGGCAGTTTCCTCTATTACAGGCTCTAAATCGGTGTCATAGTCGATACCAAGTTTCCCCTGAATCACTCGGAGCGCGTCGCGGCAGGCCGCGACGAGCGTCAGTTGATCGCCGTGACGACCTTTCCAGCGTGATCGTCCAGTCCGGGACGACCCGCCGCGATGACGGCTGTCTCGCGGCGGGTCTTGGCCTTTGAATCCGGAACAGACCTTTCCAGACTCGTCGATCTGCGTTGGTCCAGAGATCGCGTGCTGGAACTGACTCCAGACGAGGGGGAAGCCCCGGTGAACCGCGGCTTCAACCTCTCGAATCGCATAGAAGACCGTCTTGTACGCACGATCTAGTATGACCTCGATATCCGAGATATTCAGCAAGGTATCCGCATAGAGCATGAACGCGAGAAGCACCTCTCCGCAGGAGAGGTGTTTCTCGTGAAACGGTGTACCGTAGGTATAGACGGGCTTAAACGGACAATTGCGACAGCAGACTCGGTCAGATGATTCCCAAGTGTAGAGGCTTGGGTTGCCGCACCGAGGGCAGGTTGTACTCTCCCAGAACTGCTTGAGTCGCCGCTCGATGGCCGCATCGAGCGGCTCCGTGTTGATTGTGATCACGCCCAGATCGACAAGCTGGCGAAGCATCCGGCCGAAGGCTGGATCTGAGGAGGACATACTCCCTCATTTGACACCGTAGACCGTAGCTATATGGACTTTCCACGTTTCTACATAAGAGCGCAACAGGTTAACCAACAAATCTATCTTATACTCGTTTTGTTGGTTAACACAAGGCGCTCTTATGTGAACCACCTCGCGGTCAAGCCCCGAGGCACTCGCCTTGCTTATCTGTAGACGTGGAAATGTTCAAAAAGTGGTTCGATACCCTCAAGAGATCACCAGCCGGCCAACATTCGACGTCCCATACAGGTACCAAGTGACGCTAGCACTGATTGTCAGAAAAAAATTTATGAAACGGTGGTGTGGCCCTCCGATTTAACTCTTGCAAGGCTAAGTCCCCGTCCTCAAGGAGCAACGCAGGGAGCGTAGCGACCGAGTAGCGCAGTAGGGCGGGGATACAGCCGACACGAAATTAGGCACCCCACGAAATCGCACACCCTAACCAAAGAATTACATGATTGTCACCCGATAGTGGAAGTGAACCCACAATGGAATACGACCTCGATACGGGAGCGCACTCAACGTACTCCCTGCACTACCACCTCGTCCTCGTCGTGAAATATCGACGCGAGGTGTTCACCGAAGAACTTCATGTTCACCGAAGAACTTCAAGGGTTCTTCCGCGAGGTCGTGAGCGGGTTCGCTGACAACTACGGCGTCGAAATCAAAAACCTCGAAGCCGACCGAGACCACGTTCACCTCCTGTTCAAAGCCACGCCCACAACCGACCTCACCAAATTCATCAACGTCCTCAAAGGCGCATCGGCTCGTCGCATCCGCAATGAGTACGGCGAGCAAATCGGGGACAAACTGTGGGGTGACTCGTTCTGGGCAGATTCGTACTGTCTCATCTCGACGGGACAGGTATCGCTGGACATGCTGAAAGAATACGTCGAGAACCAGCGGGA
>Ga0306893_100562_pt1 | contig 11460 bp, 11 predicted proteins | sample AntDeeMetagen293_FD_190417 | JGI IMG/M metagenome (GOLD analysis project Ga0306893, IMG submission 190417) | Saline lake microbial communities from Deep lake, Antarctica - Metagenome #293 (v2) (version 2) | ecosystem: Environmental > Aquatic > Non-marine Saline and Alkaline > Saline | place...
AGTATCTGTTGTGGCCATGAGCGGCATGACCTTCGAGGTAGAGACGCCACATGGCCGAATGATGGCCACAATGCTGGCTGGGATCGCCCAGTTTGAACGTGATCTGCTCAGCGAAAGGGTGAAATCAGGTCTGGCCGCCGCACGGGCGCGGGGCAAAAAGCTCGGTCGTCAGCCGGGGCAGCGCCCAAAGTCTGATAAGTTCGCGCCAACGGTCCTTCAGGCCGTCGCAGAAGGCCGATCATACCGATGGATCGCGCGGGACCTTGGCATCTCCAAAAACACCGTCACCGACATCGTCAAGCGGCACAGGAAAAACGCTTAGGGTGTCATCCTGCCCCCTACCGGAATCCACCCCTAAGTCTCTATCCGTCGGGTTGGCAGACCTGATGTTCACGCACACACTACCCCAGTGCGCCGCCCGCGCTTACCCCCCAGTTGGCGCGGGCGAAAATTCTTTCAGTCAGTGGGCCGTCCATAACATCAATGCAATTACTCCGCCGAGGATTAACACCAGCCAAGATGCCATTGGAACACCGAGAAGCCCTCGTGGTTCACATAGCTTTTCGGCGCGGCATCTGACGCACGAATTCTTTGGTTCGCCACAAGCAGGGCAAGGTTTCTCAGACTTTCCGTTCATGTCGCTCTCGCGTGCTACGAAAGACAAATTCCGGCTTTGGCTGTGGTTTGGGGGGAAGTGGAGGCGGACTTTCCCCGCAGTTGGGGCAATTGTCAGGGTTGTGAGCGCGCTCGCCCCCACAATACGGGCATATCATCATTTCAGGACCTACTCATTTCGGCCTCACACAAATTGCGTATTCCGGAGGATCCGGCCACCCATTCCGACAACATCCGGCCACCTGTTCCAGGGTATCCGGCCACCTGTGACGAGTTGCCGTGAGGCAGCGTGTTTTGGTTATCAGTCCTGAGGGGTTTCGTCACCCATTTTGGTGATCGTCTTGCGCATGGATTGACCCTCGAGTTCAAGTCGGTAGGCGTTGTGAACGATGCGGTCCAGGATGGCATCTGCGAAGGTGGGTTCGCCGATGACGTCGTGCCAGGCCTTGATGGGTAGTTGACTGGTGATCATCGTCGATCCGCGGCCGTAGCGCTCTTCGACGATCTCCATGAGATCGCGGCGTTGCGGTGATGTGAGCCTGTCTGGACCCCAGTCGTCCAAGATCAGCAATTGCGCCTTCGTGATGCTGCGGAACAAGCGGGGGAAATGCCCGTCACCATGGGACAGTTCCAATTCCTCAAAGAGACGCGGCATCCGTTTGTAGACCACAGTTACACCGTCGCGACAGGCCGCCTGAGCCAGTGCGCAGCCAAGCCAGGTTTTGCCGACGCCACAGGGGCCAGTGATAATCAGATTACGTTTGTCGGTGATCCATCTGCCGGTGAGCAGGCTCTGGAACATCGCCTTATCGAGACCACGGCGCGCCCGGTAATCGACATCTTCCGGGCTGGCACCAACATGGCGTAGCTTGGCCGAACGCATGCGGGCCTCAAACCGCTTTGTTTCTCGGCTTGCGACTTCACGGTCAACGAGCAGGCCAAGCCATTCAGCGTGGCTGAGATCGGCAGCTGCGTCCTGCATCTGCAATTCGGCAAAGGCTTCGGCCATACCGTCCAGCCTGAGGGCCCTGAGGTGATGAAGGGTTGGATGATCAAGCATTGTATATCCTTTCAATGGAAGTAATCAGCGCCACGGATGTTGGGGTGAGTGATGGCAGGCTCGTCCGTGGCGCGGGTGCGAGGCTTGCTGTCCAGCCCATTCTTCAGAATGGATTGGAGTGATGAGTAGGACCTCGCGTTGATCTCCAGTGCACGGCTGCACGCTGCATCAAGTCGGTCCGGGCCGAACTTGTCGGCCAGGCGGATAACGCCGAGACAAGTCCGATAGCCCTGTTCAGGATGCTTGCGATCACGCATCACGACTTCGGCGAAAATCGCGACGTTCGGCCCGATGCGAGCAGCGCGCGCCGTTATGCGTTGTGGCGTCCAATCTTCGCGAAACTTGTGGTGTGCCGGCATATGATCACGCAGCGTCGAGTGCTTCCCGTTACTGGACGTTCTGACATGAGAGGCGACACGCTGCCCGACATGGAAGACTTCGATGGTGCGGTCTGTGATCCGCGCCCACAGAGCCTTCTTCAACAGCTGATAGGGCACAGAGTAATAATGCTTGTCGATTGCGACGTGGTAATCGAGCCCGGCGCGGCACTTCTTCCATTCGGCAAAAACATATGGGGCTACCGGCAGCGGCTTTAGGGCTGGTTTGTCCAGCTGATCAAAAAGCTGTCTGCGGCTGGCACCCAGATGACGGGAGACCTTGCCATTGAGCTGGACAAGCAGCGGGCGGATGGCCGCGTTCAACTCAGCAAGGCTGAAGAACTGGCGGTTACGCAGCCGTGCCAGTATCCAGCGCTCAGCCAACAACACTCCGCCCTCTGCCTTCGCCTTATCCTTTGGTTTATATGGTCTGGCGGGCACAACGGCCGTGTCGTAATGCGCCGCCAAGTCTGCGTAAGTCCGGTTGATCTCCGGGTCATAAAAGCAGGCCTTGGTGACCCCGGCCTTTAAGTTATCCGAAACGATCTGGGCGGTCACACCGCCGAAGAAGTTTAATGCGCGGACATGGCTTGCGATCCAATCCGGTAGGGATTGCGTCCAGGTCGCCTCGACAAATGTATAGTTTGATGCTCCCAGAACGGCGACAAACACCTGTGCCGTACGTACCTCCCCGGTCTCAGGATCAATCACATCGATCGTATGGCCGGCATAATCAACAAACAGCCGCTCGCCAGCAGGATGACGCTGGCGCATTACCGGCGACAGCTTGCCTTCCCAGCGTGTGTACAACTCGCAAAACCGCGAATAACCATATCCGTCAGGATGGTCGGCCCGGTACTCTTCCCACAGCAGCGACAACGTCACGCCCTTGCGGCGCAACTCGCTGTGAATATGTGCCCAGTCAGGCTCGGTCGCGCGGTTCGCGATATCACGCGCCGTGCGTGGGTAAATCAGGCGTTCAAGGTCGGTGTCAGACATCTCTGGCGGTAGCGGCCAGCTCAGATCAACCTCAGTAGCGCGATTCAGATAGGCCTGAACCGTTGTCCGCCCAATCGTCAGGCTGACCCCAATTTTACGGGTCGAAAGACCATCAGCTGACAGCCGCAAAACATCTCGTATCTTCCGCATCGGCAATCTCTTCATCGGGCTTCCCTCAAAGCTAAAAAGCCAGAAGGTAGCCAGTTACAGATTGCCTCGCAGCATCACATCACAGGGTGGCCGGATGCTCCGGAATCAGTGGCCGGATAAAATCGGAATGGGTGGCCGGATACTTTCGGAATCACTGGCCGGATGACCCCGGAATACGCACACAAATTGGGCGTAAACCGTAAAACGAAAGCACAGTACAAGGGTATTGAGTGTGGAGCCAACCTCTCAAAAACCACGGTTTTTCGAACAACTCCCACTATTTATACTTGGTCGCGCACCCTCCACAAAATTCAGTTGAGGGTGCGCGCAATATTTATCCGCAGCGTTGTTCGATGGCCAACAATTGTCCCTTTGCAATTGCTAGATCAGTTTCAACATCTTTCCCATTCAGGGAAGATGTTGGAACGCCGATCAGCAAAACACCAACCGTATCATTGGTTGCGGTTTGGTTTTGCCGCGCTGATAATTCGGCTACTCGTCTTGTCACGTCTGCACGCTGATCACAGGAAACAGCGCTAACTGGTATGTTCGCAGGTGCAACTGAATCCGCGCGCTTTGCACAGGCTGTTGTCAGTAACAACGCGGCCAGAAGAAAAGTATATTTCATTGAAAATCCATTAGTTATTGGGGCCATTTTTGAATTCATGAACGCTAAATGAACACTGCTTAGTGTCAACTAATTTTGACATTGAGCCTGCATCCCGCAGCAATAGGTTCTTCCTAAATTCCTGCCAAAATCGCACCAAAAACCACCGTTTGTTGAACGGTGACTACAGCCCTGCAGCCTTGCGCAATGCATCGTTGATCCGACTTTGCCAGCCCGCGCCTTCTGCCTTGAATGCCTCGATGATGTCGGGGTCCAATCGGATCGTGGTGGATACCTTGGTAACGTCCGCCTTGGGCCGTCCACGCTGAACGGTCGCGCTTGCAAACTTGTCAGCCCAGTAAGGGGCAGACAAGTCGGGTACGTCATCGTCAAAAACGGCTGGCATATGCTTTTTGTTCTCGTTCATTGGCTTTCCTCAAACTGATGATGCGGCGGGCTGCGCCGCGCTGCGTCCAGACCATCACCACCATGCGGCTATCCAAAAAGCCGATCGTGATCAGACGCGTCTCGCCGTAGTCCTCCCGGTCATCCTCGACGGTCAGAGTGCCTCCGCTGAAGATTTCAGCAGCGCGGGCCATGTCCAATCCACGCTCAGCAAGTGTGTCGTCACGCTTGGCGGATGGGTATTCGATGTTCATTATTTATGTTACTACAATAAATGGATCAAGGTGCAAGGCTATCTGATCAAAAGTCACTGCTTTAGAACGTCTGTCGAATGCCCGGCGGACAGTGTTGTCCTGAGCCCCTGTGTTCTGTGACCTGTTCTTTCTATGTACCTTAGAATTGTGATGCATCGGCGCAACGATGCCCTGCCCGCTAGGGCAGGATATATATGGTCAACCTGCGTACATGATGACAGCTCCCTATTGACCGCCGGTCACTGTCCGAGCAGTGTCCAAATATGGATGGTAAAGGCAAACGGACACACACCCCCGCCGCCGCTGCGAAGCTTGTGGGCTGCGGCCGCGCATCCATCATGCGGGCTATAGATGCCCAAAAATTAAAGGCTATACGGGATAATCGGAATAGATGGAGGATATCTGAAGATGACCTCCAGATATGGATGAAAAGTAGATTGGTGTCCGCGCCGGACACTAACCGGTCAGTGTCCGGTGAGCAGCTTTTGAGCAGGGCAAATGTTGCTGAAGCGCGCGTTGAGATGCTCACATCCAAAGTCCAAGACCTCACATCCCAGATTGAAGATCTGAAGACAGATCGTGATGCGTGGCGAGACCTGTCGCAGAAAGTCCAGCCAGTAGAACAACGGGAAGTGTTCAGGCTATTTGGAAAGTGGTGGGCCATCAAGTGACGCGCCACCATGATCTTGGTTTTCAAGATTATGCTCTTCGATACGTTCGATGTTGTCGCGCTTGAGCGCATCTACAGCTTCCTCAAGATCGGAGAGCTGTTTGATCTCTTTCGGAACGGTCAAACCCAGAGTTGATGTCCATTGCTGGACCACCCGGGCAAGATCATTCAGCACGCGTGTCGCTGCTGATCTCATGCGCTCGACGTTCGCCAGAGATTTCTCCAGGCGGCTTTCCCTCTCTTGCAAATTTGCGTCGAGGTCAGCGATCCGGTTTTGCGATTCAGAGATGGCGATTTCGTCGGCATCAATCTTCTTCTGCCGTTCATCGAGAGCTGAAGCCAGAGCCACCGCTTCAGCTTTAGCTTCAGCGCGCAGAGCTGCAATCTCATCACGCGACGTGTGAGCTTCATCTAGTTTGCGTTCAGCTTTAGCGCGTGACACTTCAGCTTCAGCAAGTGCTGACTCCGCGTCTTTGCGTGCTTTGAAGGTCTCGGGATCGACGCGATCCGGCGCAGAGCTGGCTTTCTCGCGCCGGGGTTCGAGCTTGATCTCAGCCATTTCGAAGAAGTTGGCAAGTTCAGCTTGCATCGCGATCCCAACCGCACGCGGTGACGTTATAGCTTTCGGACTTTTCTTCGCATCCTCGCTTCGACGTTTGATCTCGTCCTGATGTTTGAGAGCCAGCTCTTTTCCATGCCGCGTCGTCGAAATCCACGTTTCCGCGCCTTTGCTTTTCGTGATTTTTTCATACTTCGGTGAAAAAAATACATCGACGGTGTGCCGTCCGGCTTCATCGCGATCGAGGCGCGCAGAAAAAACCGCATCACCACCATGCGTCAGATTTACGAAAGTAATTGCTGCTTCGAGCATGATCTCTTCGTTTTCGTCCGTGATCTCTAGCTGTATCGGAAATTGAATCAGCGCATGAAGCACAGGCTTTTTCAGCGCAGAGTTCATGCGACAGTCTTTGACGTGTGCATCATATGCCGCGCGCAAATCGAGCGATCCGAAGACAAGTGGTTCCCGGTCTCGAACACGTCGCGACTGCGACGTTTGATCTTGACGCTTGCCGTGCTTCTCAGCAGCTGCAAATTGCGACAATGAGAGGGATTTGGCTCTGTATGCAGCTTTCATTTTGACGTTCTCTTTCTAGCGTTTGTCCTCTTATATTTTTTTGCCCTGAAAAAGGCAAAACCGCTTTGCCTTTTCTGAAACTGCCTGCGTTGCTTCAGAAAAGGCGGGGTCTGTCTGACGATCCCTGCCGGAGGCTGCTCCCTCGCGCGCGCGAGGGAGATTGAAGGCGGCCGCTCAACGCGCCGAATAGCTTTTGCACCATGTGGTGAAACTCTTCTCAATGCTGGGGGCATCCAGATTGATCGACTTTCCGTCACACCACTTGCGGAACGCATCGGCCAGCTGGCGCAGGTCAGGCGTGTGCCGACCTTCCAGCTTTGGCGCATGTTCGCGGGCGATCTTGTCCCACGGCTCCGTGTCCTTGATCGAGCCGGACGCAGGAAATGCCGACGCGACCGTTTCCGCCGTGCCATCCCGCCGCGCCTTGCGACCTACCTTGGAGCGATCATGTTCAGCCTTCACCTTGGTCAAATCTTCTTTGACATCCCAAGCAATCTCGACCTCGGAAACCGTACGTCCGATCTTATGATAAGTCGCTGTGAGCGTAAGCCGCGTCAGGTCGCTGTTGATCTCAGTGATGGCAGGCTTGATAGCGCGGGCCTTAAAGTCTGCAAATCTTCCCAACTTGTCTTCAGGCACTCCCAAAACAGCCCGTAAATCAGTCACGGTAAACCGTTTGCTGGTGACATGCTTGAGATTGGTCAGGCTCGAAATGTGCTGAAACAGCAACACGGAATACTTGCTGCCCAGATGGAATACCGCTTGCCGATCAAGAATAGCCCAATGGTTCGAGTCCTGCGCCATGCGCCGGAACATGCTTCCAAATGTCCAGGAAATCAGCACATCCCCCGTCACCTCGTCGCGGTAATCTACGGTCGCCTCATCAAGTAAGCCGCCAATAGTCCATTTTGATTGTTCTGGTTTGTCATGGATCATCGTCGCGGCGCGTAGCTCGGCGAACAGTGGCTTGAGGCTTTTTTGATCGTGGTGCGCCATGCCCTCAATGCTGCGCACATCAGAAAGGCGCATTTCATGCAATACAGGTTCCGCCATGCGACCAGCTGCTTTGCCAATCATAAGGTGCATCAATTTTAGTGCTCGCAAACTTGGAGCATTTTGCATGTAGACCCCCTGCGCAACCTCCGACGGAAGCACAGTTTTGGTCTGGTCATAGGCCCGGTCAGCGGCCACTTGCGTTGTTTTTCCCATACGTGAATTATTAAGTGACATTTGGTCTTCTTTCAACGCGCAATATCCGCCCAATTTGTCACCTATGCGGCCCAATTTGTCACCTATGCGGCCCAATTTGTCACTTATAACTTTTTTAAGCCTTATAAATAAGGGGGTTCAGCGCCCTGAACTATAGAACTTATAGAACAAGAAAGGCGCTGCGCGTTTTTTTGGAAAAATTTAGGGTGTTTGGGAGCGCAAACAGAACCAATCCGCTCTGATAGCCAAGGGTAGCTCAGGCAGTGCTACAGGTCAGGGTATGCACAGAGAGTGCTTAAATAGGGCCGCTGAGAGCCATGAAGGCCTCCAGCCACCCCTGGTATAGCCAGAGGGCGATTATGACGCCCACAGGGCTGGAAAAGGGGCGATACTTCTAGTGAAGTTGGTGGCCTCCTAAAACCTCCCAAAACCCATATGGTTTTGAACGGGGTTTTGGGCGGCGGAAAACAGGGCTTTTCCAGACTGTGCCAAAAACGAGCGTTTTTGATGCCGCTTGTGCCTGACACCTCGTGTGGTTGGGGTTTCTTGTGAATAGTCGATGTAGGCGTTAAGTGGGGTAGATTCCGGTAGGGGGCAGGATGACACCCTAAGGCTCCCGCCCCCATCATTTGCTCCTCGTTTGAGCCCTGTGGCCGCCTTCGTGGTGGCCATGAGCGCGGTGCGCCCGTTTGGTGGCTGTGACAGTGGCAAGATATAGGGATGATTACTTCACAGCTTTGCCCCTGTTTGCCGCCGCCACCGATATTCGCCAGTGAGCAGGATGTGCGCCCATCCGAGCGGGGAGATATGCGCCAGCAGATCGGGCGCACAATTCAATCCGGCCCGCCGCCGCGCGGCCACGGCCTGACCGAGGTGCTTGGTGTTCCAGTAGATGATGATGGCGGCGAGCAGGTTGAGGCCGGCCATGCGGTAGTGCTGCCCCTCGGCGGTGCGATCACGGATTTCACCTTGGCGTCCGATGCGCAGGGCGTTTTTCAGGGCGTGATGCGCCTCGCCCTTGTTCAGACCAATCTGGGCCCGGCGCTGCATGTCGGCGTCGAGAAGCCACTCGATGATGAAGAGGGTCCGTTCGACGCGGCCTATTTCGCGAAGCGCAACGGCCAGCTCGTGCTGGCGCGGATAGGCGGCGAACTTCTTGAGCAGCTGACTGGGCCGCATAGCGCCCGTCACCATGGTGGCAGCGGAACGCAGCACGCCGGGCCAGTTCTGGACGACAAGGCCCTCACGGATCTTGCCCCCGATCAGGCCGCGCAATTCATCAGGAGCTGACGCAGGGTCGAACAGGTAGAGCCGTCTGGACGGCAAGTCGCGGATACGCGGGATGAACCGGAACCCGAGCAGCGAGGTCACGGCAAAAACGTGGTCTGTGAACCCGCCGGTATCGGCATACTGCTCTGTGATCTTCCGCCCGGCCTCGTTCATCAGCAGCCCGTCCAGAATGTAGGGGGCCTCGCTCACGGTGGCCGGAATGTTCTGGGTCGCGAAGGGGCCGAACTGGTCGGAGACATGGGTATAGGCCTTGAGGCCTGGCGCAGAGCCGTACTTGGCGTTGATGAGATTCATGGCTTCGCCCTGCCGGGCAGCGGGGAAGAATTGCCCGTCACTGGACGCGGTTACACCACCACCCCAAAACTTGGCCATGGGCAGTCGGGACTGCGCCTCGATCACCATGGCGAGGGCCTGGTTGATGGTATCGCTCTCCACATGCCATCGCGACAGGCGGGAGAGCTGGAAGTAATCATGCGTGTTTGTCGCCTCGGCCATCTTGCTGAGCCCGAGGTTCAGGCCTTCGGCCAGCAGCACGGTCAGCATTCCGATCTGGTCTTTGCATGGCGCGCCAGTTTGCGAACTGGTGAAGCTTTCCGTGAAGCCGATATCTGTATCAACTTCCTGCATCAGCTCGGTGATCCGTATGGCGGGCAACCGGTCGTAGAGGTCGAGCACCAGCTCGTCCGCCTCTTCGGGCACCGCCGCGCTCAAGCGGTCGAGTTTCAGAATGCCGTTCTCGATCGACCCGCCGGGGATGGCACCCGCACGCGCCGCCTTGGCCAGCCGCACCAACCCATCGGCCATGCGTGCCTTGCGCTCGGCAAGCCAGGCTTCTGGATCGAGCGGCACGGCCAGTCTTGATATGTCCTTCACCGCCTCAGCGGGGACCAGGGCCTGCTTCAGATCGCTGTAGCGCAGAGAGTGCGAGAGCCAGATGTCGCCGGAGCGGAACGCATCCCGCAGATGGAACAACACCGCCACTTCCCAAAGCCGATGACCATCCTCCTCCTGCACATTCAGATGGCGATGCCATTTCGAGCCACGCCGCAGGAAGCCCACCGGCCGTGTCTCGGGTTTCTCATCGTCTGCTATCAGCGTGCTGGCGTGCAGCAAGGGTGCTGCGACACCCGCTGCCTTGATATCCAGCACGCGCAGCATGCGCGGGGCATAGCGCCGGAACCGATGATAGCCTTGGCCAACATGGGTTAATGGGTCAGCAGCCATCGTGTCCGTCAACTCGGCGGCGGTGGCAACCAATTTTTCGAGCCGCTCCCACCCGCAGGCCAGCTCTGTCGCCTGATCCAAGGGCGCGCCATCACTTCTGGCGTCCAACAAAGCGGCGCCGAGGAATTTGAAGGCGCGCAGGGTGTCCTGCACGGCTGTCTTTGCGTCAGCGATTTTTGCATCGCAGAGCTTCTTTGCACCCTGCCATGTCCTGCCGACGATCCGGTCGTGGGTCTCGATCACCGCGTCGGCAAGCGCCGCACGCCATGCAATGGTGCAGACCGCGATGATGGCCAGACGGCGATCACTGCTGATGTCGCGCAAACCATCGGCAAAATAGCGTTCGCCCTGACGTTGGAGACGGCTCACCCGATGTGGAGGGATGCCAGAGAGGATTTCTGGCGACAGGTTTATCGTTTGCAGGAATTCCAGCCGCTCGAGCAGGCGGGTGGCGTCGGCAGAGTTCTGCCCCACCTCGAACTGGCGCAGCCAGACAAAACGGCTGACCTTGCCCTCGACCATCTCCGTGAGCAGGCCATCAAGGCGGGCTTTCATTGTATCATTCAGCCGGGCCACGATCGCGCTATCGATCCGACGCTCCGCCGCGACAAGCGCCTCCGCGCAGAGGCGCTCGATCACAGATATGCCCGGCAGGATGGTCCGGGTCCGGCGACACTCGTCGACAAATCGGCGGACCAGGTCGTGGTTGGACGTTGCGTTCTCCGCCTCGCTTGCAAGCCATTTCTTCAGCTCCCGGGCGCGATGCCCCGAGAACATCTTGAAGCCGTAGACTTGGCGGAGGGCTTGAAGATGCTGTTGACGGGTCTGACGACGAGCGGCGTAGGGCAGAATTTCATCCCCGATCATGCCCAATTGAGCCCCGATAAACCGGACAACTGACTCAGGGATCACCTCGCGAGACGATATCAGGCGGCCAGGATATCGCAGGGCGCATAGCTGTAGTGCGTACCCGAACCGGTTCTCCGGACGCCTGCGATCGTCGATGTCCTCAAGGTCTTCAGCCGACAGCGTGTAGTGGTAGAGGATGTTGGCCTCGTCTGTCGGAAGGTCGAATAGCGCTGCGCGTTGGCGGGCAGTGAGAATAGAGCGTCTTGGCATGGCGGTTTGTCCTTGTTAGTCATTAGTCTGTTCAGGACAAAATCCGCACCAGCAAAATCAAAGGCTTGCAAGGCCAGATTCCAAGGGGGTTCAAATGGGACAGCGCGCCGCTATCTACGCCCGGGTTTCCACGTCCGACCAGTCCTGCGAGCGGCAGGTGGCGGAACTGACCGCATTCGCAGAACGTGGCGGCTATGACGTGGTCGGCGTGTTCAAAGACACAGCCTCGGGCGCGTCCGCTAATCGCATCGCCCGCAACCGGGTGCTCGACTTGGCGCAGGCCAGACATGTCGACGCCATCCTGGTCAGTGAGCTTTCCCGCTGGGGGCGGTCCACGCAGGATCTG
>Ga0306893_100568_pt1 | contig 11315 bp, 8 predicted proteins | sample AntDeeMetagen293_FD_190417 | JGI IMG/M metagenome (GOLD analysis project Ga0306893, IMG submission 190417) | Saline lake microbial communities from Deep lake, Antarctica - Metagenome #293 (v2) (version 2) | ecosystem: Environmental > Aquatic > Non-marine Saline and Alkaline > Saline | place...
ACCGTAGTGAGGGTGTTTTCACCCCACGAGAACAGGTCGTGAACCGCGAACCGTAATATCCCAACTCAGCGGCGCGGTGCCGTGGGATTCCCGCGTCTTCAGGCGCGGGAGGACGTCAATGGGTTTCTTTTTGCAGATTAGATGTACCTCATGTCCATTTTCTACAAGATAGCGGGCCTGTCGTTTGACACGGATGTCTGGCGGGAACTGCGCCCATAATACCATACCAATCTTCATTGATGATAGGACTAATTTCGAGATTAATATAGGTCTTGATTGTCTGTTTTGGATTTTACTATTATCAAGGCATCTAGTCACAGCACCTTACAAAATTGTTAGTTGGGGATCTACTTACTGAAGTGTAACCAAAGGTACTGTTTAGATAACCTCCTCAACTGGTGTTCGTCCATTGAGCATTCCAATCCCCATGTTTTTATATCTTTTTTAGGTTCATAACTTTCACTGGGTGCGAATATTGCCGTGCGAGTACTCAGTTGGTATCGACAGTTCCGTGAGATTGTCTTGATGTTCGTGGTCTCGGATATAGAAACACTCTGTAAGCCCCCTCTAACCGTGACTCACCATCTATTCAACACGGTAGATTATTTTGCTAGTGAAATAGAAAATACAATAGGGTAGAAACCAGAGGTGGAATATATGAGAGTGTTAATGGTACTATTGGGGAAATATCCACCAGATCCGAGAGTTAGAAAGGAGTCGAAGGCACTAATAGAATCTGGTCATGATGTTCGGATACTGTGTTCTGGGAATGATATAGGTACGAAGACAGTCAACGGTGCTAAAGTTAGAGGGATACCCTTCTGGGAGTCCAGCGCGGATTTAAGTATAAGTGGGTTAAAAAGAGCATATTCTTTGCTATTAAAAAATATATACCCAGAACTAAAAAAAGAAGTTGAAAATGAAATAAAAAAACACAACATTGATGTAGTTCACGTGCACGATCTTCCACCAGCTAAAACAGTTCTTTCAGCCACAGATCTCCCTGTGATTTTGGATCTTCACGAGAATTATCAGGAAGCTATACGTCAATACCGATCTATTAAGACTGCCGTATCCAATCCCAAGAGTGCAATATATCGGCTATTTTTACCTGCAATAAGATACAAATACGAGCAAGAAATTGCTATGAGGCGGGCAGATCATGTCCTTGCTGTGGTACAGGAGGCAAAAGAAGAATATAAAAACTCAGGAATCGGAGAAGAAAAAATAACAATCGTTTCGAATACTGTTGATAGAAGTTGGTTTAATGAATATTCGTCCGGATACACAGCTTGCGAAGATGACAGGTATTTAATGACATATTCCGGTGGATTAAATGGCCACCATCGTGGTCTTGATACAGCTGTGGAATCACAACCAATTATAAAATCTGAGATTTCGAATTCCAAATTTCGTATGGCCGGTGGCGGTTCCATGGAAGCAGATCTAAAAGAGCTGGCAGAGAATTTGGGTGTAAGGGAATATGTAGAGTTTACTGGATGGGTGAATGAAACAGAACTACCGAAGTACATACGTGCAGCTGATGTTGGTGTTGTTCCTCACCGTTCAAACCCACACACAAACACAACCGTGCCGCACAAGCTGTTCCATTATATGGCATCCGGTATACCCGTTCTCGTGACTGAAACGGATGCAGTAGCTAGGATAGTCCGGGAGACGGACTCGGGCGTCGTTGTTCCACCTGAAGACCCTGAGGCATTCGCCGAAGGTGCAATAAAACTAGCTGACCCTGACAGACGCGCCGCGCTCGGTAGGAACGGGTATAACGCTGTCGAAAAAAAGTATAACTGGAAACGAGATGCAGAAAATCTAAAAAGAGTTTACGAGAATATATGAACTAAATATCACCTACTCGCTTTTATCAACGTCTGGTTCTTCCTTTCCTCGATTTTTTCCGTCGTAAAACCGAGACTCTCAACTGTATCCATCAGTTCCTCAAGAGTCGAACCATAGTCCTGGATAGACGAGCCTGTACCTTCGTCAGCGTGGTGTATCTCACAGTACAGGAGTCGACAGTTTTCTAATGTTTCACTCATGCCGTTGATTACGTCGTGCTCTGCCCCCTCCACATCAATTTTCACAACCGAAGGTTGTGGCAGGTTAAGATCGTCGCCTCTACACATCTCCACCGAGACAACCTCCTCATCATTATGTGTAGCTATTCTGGTACCACCGAGGCTACCGTCGGCACCCGACGCGAATCCAAACTCGACCTCTCCGTCGGTGTTCGAAAGAGCAAAATCTGTAACTTTGCAGTCCAACCCGTTCAGTTCGAGATTTTTTTCCAATCGTCTTCTATTCTCCGGAAATGGCTCGAAAGCGACTACGTCGATCGACGGAACCGTCTGTAAAAGACACGTGTAAAGTCCAAAGTTAGCCCCCACGTCCCAAACAGTATTGTCCTTTGATATCTCATCCAGAACGTCCCGAACCATCTCCTTCTCGTTGTCCTCAAAGAAGGTGATGGCGTTATAATCCGCTTTGTCGTTCACGTGGAACTTCGCTTGGATACCACCGACAGATACCGTGTGGGTACCCGATACCTTCCATAGTTCGTATCTAGCTTTCTGTCTGAATTTTCTAGACGACCCAGACAGGTAGTTCAGAGTCTTTTTTGCCAAGGAGAGGTAGCCCTCTTCCCGAGCAACTGTCACAGCCCTTGAAACAAGTGATGCCATACATCTCTTATACGCGGCTTATTAATAAATTTCGGCGGTATTGGGATAATAACTACTTCTACGGTTCAGATACTGTGTACCTCGAAACCGCTGTCTCCCCATCTTTCGGTGTCTATCATATCCCTCGTGTCGACGACGATGTTCCCCCGCATGAGTTTGACGAACAGATTCGGGTCGAGCGCGCCGTACTCAGGGTGGTCTGTTACAAGGACAGTCGCGTCCGTGTCTTCGACGGCTTCTTCAAGAGAAAGAGACTTCTCTTCTATATCGTCCACGTCAACGTAGGGATCCGTGAGACGAACTTCTGCGCCCTTGCTCCGGAGTGTATCCGTCAATGAAAGTGCGGGGCTCATGCGTGTGTCGCCGACGCCACCCTTGTACGCTACTCCGAGGAGTGCAATCTTCTTCCCTCCGAGGTCGCCGAGTGCTTCTGTGAGGAGTCCGGTTACGAACCCGACCATTTCATCGTTGACGCGCCTTGCGGTCTCTATGAGCATCGGCACATCGTTACCATGTTTAAGAAAGAGTGGGTCTATCGGAATACAGTGTCCGCCGACACCAGGTCCAGGTCGGAGTATGTCGACTCTACGGTGGTTGTTTGCGAGAGAGATGGAGTCCCTCGAAACGATGTCGAACTCGTGAGCCAGCTTTGCAACCTCGTTTGCAAAAGCTATGTTAACGTCCCTGTAAGCGTTCTGTATGAGCTTGACAAATTCGGCTGTCGTTGCGTCAGTCGTCCTGAGGTCACCCGAAACGAACGAGTCGTAGAGAGAGACAATCTTGTTATGCGGACGTCCTGCGACGGTTCCGACGAGCCTGTCGTTCTCGCGTAACTCAGTTAACGTGTTCCCGGGGAGTACAGTTTCGGGACTATATCCCAGCAGAAAGTCATTCTCCGCCGACAGACCTGAGCGTTCGAGAATCTCACGGAGCTTCTCAGCAGTAGTTCCGGGGGGGACCGTCGATTCGAGAACCACCGTATCTCCCTCGCGGAGCATGTTTGCCACCGTCTCAGCCGCTTCCTCAACGTATGAGAGGTTTGTTGTGTCGAGGTCTTTGTTATAAGGCGTGGGAACACAAATAAGATGGAAGTCCGCGGGTTTTACCTCGTCTACCACCGTCAGACCGTCTTCCAAGGCTCTTTCAACGAAACGAGCGAGGTCCTGCTCGTCGAGACTGATTTCGCCGCTCCTGAGTTCAGTCCTCAGTTCTGGGTTGACGTCGAATCCGCGTACTTTGTAGCCACTGTTTGCGAGTATAGCCGCCGTCGGCAGACCTACGTAGCCGAGACCGTGGACGCATACGACCAGATCAGAACGTGGAACTGCTCCGTTGTCGTCTGTTTCTTTATCCTTCATTCTCACTCGCCTTTGAATTCAAGTGTGTCGAGTATCCTCTCAGCCGCCGTTCCATCGCCGAACGGGTTTTCCCAGTCCTTGTTCTTATTTATCATTACGTCGGCACCTTCAACCACGTCGTCAGATCCCACGCCAACAATGACGTTCGCACCTACGTCGACAGTCTCAGGACGCTCCGTGTTGTCGCGCAAAGTTACGCACGGTGTGCGCAGGATGCAGGTTTCCTCCTGCACGCCGCCAGAGTCGGTAAAGACAATTTCTGCGCCTTCTTCAAGCGCGAGAAAGTCGAGAAAGTCGAGAGATTCAACTACTTGAATCTCTTGAGGTATTTTTAGTTCAAACTCCGAAATACGTTCCTCAGCACGTGGGTGTATAGGATACACCACCGGAATCTCGTGCTTACGGGCTGCCTCAGCGACACCTTCCAAGAGAGAAATGAATCGTTGTTGGTCGTCGACGTTCTCTGCGCGGTGTGCCGTGAGAAGCGCGAAAGAGCCGTCGATACTGAGCTCGTCAAGCACGTCACTGTCCTTGCGCGCTATGTGTACGTTCCTCTTGACGGCGTCGACTATCGTATTTCCAGTCACCGTTATATTCCTCGCTGGTATATTTTCTGCTAAGAGGTTGTCACAAGATTCCTCCGTCGGCACGAAATGGTGATCAGAAACGTGATCCGAGAGCCGGCGGTTGACCTCCTCGGGCATCTCCATGTCGTAGCTACGCAGACCCGCCTCTACATGGCAGACCTCAACACCAGTCATCTTACCAGCGGCTACCGAACCTGCCAGAACCGAGTTCGTGTCTCCCTGTACGAAGACGTACTTCGGTTTTTTGTCTTCGAGAGCCGACTCTATACCTACAATCATCTCGCCTACCTGTCGACCGTGCGGGGCGGAACCGATTTCCAGATTGTGATCCGGACTCGGGATCCGAAGTTGTTCGAAAAGGACGTGGTCGAGGTTCTCGGAGTAGTGCTGTCCCGTGTGGATAATAAAAAACTCTATATTCCGCTTCTCACACTCTTTGATTACCGGTGAGAGTTTAATAATTTCGGGCCTAGTTCCGAGAACGAAACACAGTCTGTGTGCCATTTTGCTACTGTAATATGAACTTAGTAGAAGGTCTATTTAAATCGTCCGTATCCCATAGTCATACCAATACTAACATGATTTGGGTTTGGTCGTGGCAGAGATTGTGTTTAATTAAGGGTAATAAGCGAGGTGAGTAAGTTTCTCGATGGTCAATGCCGGAACTAGACCGTCTCAGTGACAGATAGATTTGGATTTTGTGGAGCACAAGCGAACACCCGGGCGAGCAATTGATTGAGATATTTCTTCAAAACCCTGCGCGAAACACGGAGTCGACGACGTCGTTTTCTCGTTGATGATGCAGACTGGCTCAAAACAGCCCCCAACAGTACGGCCTAGTTTTTGGATACGAACGTCATGGAAATCGTGATAGTGTCGAACATGTCTTTCGAGAGGTAAAACAACGAACTTCCTCTTTTTCAAACTGTTCCAATCATGTTGAACCAAAAGCCGCTGAGACAAAGTTACAAACCTTTGTTATCTAGTACAATGGTGTTAACTAAACACAAGCGTGGATTTCGTCGTCTGGCTGTTGTATTTTAAACAAACCTTCAACAAACAGAGGATCTTAACTAGCTTTGTGAAGTACTGAAACGACGCTGAAACGGAGACTTACGCCTTCGACTGAATCGTATACAGATCGGCGTAATCACCTTCTTTTGCGAGCAGTTCCTGATGGGTGCCGGATTCAATGATCTCACCGTCATCAACAGTATAGATCCGATCTGCGTTTTTCACCGTCGACAACCGATGAGCAATCGCGACAATTGCATAGTCTCGATCCATTGCTTCGATGGCCGCTTGCACTTCCCGTTCGAGATTCGAATCGAGATCGCTCGTCGCTTCATCCAACAGCAAGAAATCAGCATCCTTCAGCAGTGCCCGAGCAAGCGCGACACGCTGGCGTTGGCCGCCGGAGAGCCGGACACCGTCGTCACCCAACTGTGAGTCGTATCCGTTAGGTAAATCATCCAAAAACTGCGTTACTTTCGCAATCTCACAGACACGCTCTATTTCCGTCTGTGTTGCCTCTCGATTGGCAACTGTAATATTATTAGCAAGCGTGTCGTTGAATATAAACGGCTTTTGGCGAACAACCGCAATACGCTTCCGCCATGCCTCGAGATCATATTCCGATATTGGAGAACCATCGCCGCGGATCTCACCAGAATCAGGCGTATACAATCTAGCGAGCAACGAAACGATCGTAGATTTACCCGCACCCGATTCCCCGACAAAGGCAATGAACTCACCCTTACGTACCTCGAACGAAATCTCATTGAGAACAGGTTCATCGGGTTCATACGAGAACGAAACGGAATCGAACTCGATGTCCATCACAGTCGAGATATCTTTCGAGCCACCTGTTTCGTGCCGATCTTCGAGTTCATCAATAAAACTATGAGTTCGAATAAGATGCGATAGATTACCTTCGAGATTGTAAATCTGTGAATTTAGTCGGCTAACTAAGGGAGAGAGTCGAAACATGGCTAGAAGAAATATACCGAGTGCTCCAAGCGACAGACCGCTATAGACGAATCCGATATAAATCAATGAAAATAGTGTGAGGGCAGCCGCAAGGTCATAAAAATTCTGTATCGCTGCTTGGTTTCGAGCCAAATCGATCTGCGAATCGACTCTTTGTTGGAGTGCATCAGCAAAGGACGCAAACGTTTCTTTTGTAAGGTTGAACAGCTTGACATCGCGAATTCCTTGTGTTCCAGCTTGGACGGATTGCTGAAGCTGTTGATTAGCTGTTGCAACACGATTCCCAACAGTATACGCTGGTTCAACGATGTACCGAAGAACATAGGTAATCCCGCCAAGGAGACCAAGCGCGTAGACGGTCATTTCGGGGGTTATATAAAACATCACGGAGAGATAAACGCCTGCAAGAAACAGCGTTTCCATTGTCTGGACTCCAGCTTTTATCACCTGACCAGAATATTTTGTTTCGGTAATAATCGCGTTCAAGATATCGTCTGATCCTTCATTATCGAAATACTCAATCTTGGCAGCAAGAGCAGAATTGAATGCCTGTCGTTTGAGTGTCCGTTCGTATGTCTGCTGTAATATCGCCTTTAACCATGCAACCACAAACGATAACGTGAACCGAAGCGTCATCGCACCAGCAACACCAAGAATTAGAAATTCGATCGTAAACGGAATACCAAGTACGGCATAGATATCTACAAACGCTCCGAGAATACCTCCAGTCTCTGTAACCGGGCCCTCAGCCTGCGCAACCTCAAGAATCGGATAAATAAAACTCAGTCCGATACCCTCAAGACCTGCCGTAGCGCCACCAAGGAGAATGAGAACTACAGTAAATTTCGGACGGTACCGTGCAACACGGGCTAACGCCTCAAACTTTTCACGCCAAGTAATAGTGTCCACAGTGTCGGTCATTGGATGATATCGACGATTTTGGCCTTTGAATCATAAGGATACTGCTTCCATGACACCTACCCTAATCCACTCACAATCGGTGAAAATGAATAGTTGTCTAAAGTTGCAATTAAGATTACCCCGAAGCAAACGTTAAGTCCAAACAGACAAACGCCACTGCATGTCAAACAGTCCTGCCACCAATGGCAGTCGACCCTCTTCGGCAGTCGTGTTAGCCGCTGGCGAGGGTATCAGACTTCGCCCCCTCACAGCCAACCGGCCCAAGCCAATGCTTCCGGCCGGAACCCGACCCATTCTCGAACACGTCCTCAATGCTTTGATCAACGCCGGTATTGATGACATTCACCTTGTCGTTGGCTATCAGGCAAACCGAGTCCGATCTCACTTCGGCCCGACCTATCGTGAAACCCCGGTTACATATCACACACAAGCAAACCAGCTCGGTAGCGGACATGCCCTCCTCCAAGCCCGCGACGGCCCAAGCGGATCGTTTCTGCTGGTCAACGGCGACCAGATAATCGACCATCAGATTGTCGAAGCAGTCAGTACAGCCCACACCGACGCGACTGCAACACTGGCCGTCGTCGAGGGGCCGGAGGCAGTCGACTACGGCGCGGTCCACCTCAGCGGCGACGAGATAACGGAACTGATCGAGCAGCCAGCCACAGGCGAGTTCCGGCTGTTCAATGCGGGCGTCTATGCCTTCTCCCAACAGATCTTCGAGACGCTCGAAACGCTGTCGGTCGAACGTGGTGAACTGCCGCTGACCGACGCGATCCAACAGCTAATAAACGACGACAACCACACCGTCGGTGGGGTCCGAGCCGATTATTTCTGGATGGATGCAACCCATCCGTGGGATCTCCTGTCGCTGTCTCGGGAACTCCTTTCTCGTGGCTGGGTCGACCCACCGGCTGTCGACACCAATGTCTACGTTGCTGACTCCGCACACGTCCACCCTGATGCCACGCTCATCGGACCGGTCGTCATCGACAGTGACGCTGTCATCGAAGCCGGAGCGGTCGTCGGTCCCTACGCCGCCATCGGCGCGAGTTCGACAATCAGCTCTGGATCGGTCCTCAGTGACGTCGTCGTCGACACTGACACCACAATTGGCCCCAACACCACGGCTATCGAGCTGGTCGCCGGACAGGGCTGTAAGATTGGCGCAGCGCTCACTGCTGGGGGTGGCCCTGCCGATGTCGTCCTGGACGACCAAGTCTACAGCGACGTCGACCTCGGCGGTGTGATCGCCGACCGCGTCGACGTCGGTGCGGGTGCGACGCTCGAACCGGGAGCCCTGATCGGCCCCGAAGCAACAGTCGGCACCGGCGTCGTCATCCGTGGCCGAATCGATGCTGGCAGCGAGGTGGTCCGCTGATGTGTGGGATCGTCGGCTGTATCGGCCGTGGCAATGGAACCGTCGACGTGCTGATGGAGGGACTCCGGAGCCTCGAATACCGCGGCTACGATTCGGCCGGGATCGCCGTCGGTCCCTCGATGAGGGTCCTCCGCAAATCCGGCGAACTCGACGCACTCGCGGAGGTCGTCGACGCCAACGAGCCGACCGGCACCTACGGGATCGGCCACACCCGCTGGAGTACCCACGGGCCGCCGACCGACCGCAATGCCCACCCACACACCGACGAAAACGGGCGGGTCGCCGTGGTCCACAATGGAATCATCGAGAACTACGCCACACTGAAAGCCGAACTCGAAGAAATGGGCGTCACCTTCACCAGCGATACTGACACCGAGGTCGTTCCGCATCTGATCGCCCAGGCGCTGGACGCTGGCGAGGATCCCGAAACCGCCTTCCACAACACGGTCGACCGACTCGAAGGGAGCTATGCTATCGCCGCGATCATCGACGGCAGCGAGACAGTCTATGCGGCTCGACAGGGCTCGCCACTCGTCGTCGGTGTCGGCGATGGTTGTACCTATCTGGCAAGCGACGTGCCAGCGTTCGTCGAATACACCCGCGATGTCGTCTTCCTCAATGACGGCCACCGGGTGATCGCCACAGCCGACGGCTACACCGTGCTCGACGAGGATCGCAAGCCGGTCGACGTCGACGTCGAGACCGTCTCCTATACCGCCGAAGCCACCGGAAAAAGCGGCTACAACCACTACATGCTCAAGGAGATCCACGAACAGCCCACTGCGCTGCGGCAGTGTTTCTCCGGCCGAAGCGATGCCCTGGAGGGAACGGTCACACTGGAAGAAATCGACGAGATCCCCCAGCCGAACGCCGTCCAATTTGTCGCTTGTGGGACCTCCTATCACGCCGCCCTCTACGGTGCGGCGATCCTCCGTGAGATGGGGATTCCGGCCGAGGCGTATCTCGCCAGCGAGTATGCGCTGTCGCCGCCACCGCTGTCGCTTGGGACACTGGTGGTCGGTATCACCCAGAGCGGCGAAACTGCCGACACGCTCGCCGCACTCCGGGATGCCAAAAGCCGCGGCGTCAGCACACTCGCCCTCACGAACACGGTCAACTCGACGGCCGCCCGCGAGTGCGATCACGCGGTCTACATCCGCGCCGGACCCGAAATCGGGGTCGCCGCGACCAAGACCTTCTCCTCGCAGCTCGTCGGCTGTAATCTACTCGCCGAGGAGCTGGTCGATGGACCACGTGATCTCCGCCCGCTCATCGAGTCGCTTCGGAATCTGCCGGACGATGTCCAGTCGATCCTAGATACCTCAGCCGCCGAAGAACTCGTCGAAGAGTACGGCGACAGCGAGGCCTACTTTTTCATCGGCCGCGGGAAGAACGTCGCAGTAGCACTCGAGGGGGCACTCAAATGCAAGGAGATCAGCTACGAACACGCCGAAGGGTTCCCGGCGGGCGAACTCAAACACGGTCCACTCGCACTTGTAACCCCTAACACGCCGGTGTTTGCGGTCGTTACCGGTGACGACGAACGTGCCCGGAAGACGCTCGGCAACATCAAAGAGGTTCAAGCCCGTGGCGCACCGGTCATTGCAGTCACGGATGGTCAATCCGATGCCGCAGAGATCGCCGACGAGACGCTCATAATCCCCGAAACCGAGGAGCGCGCCGCCCCCGTGTTAGCGAACGTCCAGCTACAGTTATTCTCGTATTATTTGGCAGATGCACTCGGTCGACCAATCGATAAACCAAGAAATCTTGCAAAGAGCGTTACGGTAGAATGATTTCCGTATAGAACTGTAATATTGATCGAGGTCATAAAAGAGCGTTACTCCAATAGGTTCTCCGAGCTTTCAATTCCCACACCCCTCATTTCGCCTGTTCTCTCTATCGGATAGGGTGTTCGAGACTGTCAACTGTGACACCCCCCGTTTCGTCTGTTCGAATTTAAAAACAAGATGATATATAATAAGCAGTCACACCCCTCGTTTCGTCTGTTTTTAGCTACAAACAGAGAGGCTGAAATATACCTTACCAGGCATCTAAATCAAACGAAACAAACAAAACACACGAAACAGTATCTTTTTATCAGCTACCATTGTTATCTCATATATTGAAATGAGCGACGACCTCTTTGCCGATATGACTGAAACACTGTTTGAGGACAAATCAGTTCTCTCCGAAGAGTACCGCCCAGACGTCATAGTCGAACGAGATGACGAGATTGACGCCTACCGAACAGCGCTGAAAGATGTACTCTTCGGTCGAAATCCATCGAACGTGTTTCTGTACGGCAAAACCGGCGTCGGAAAGACTGCAGTCACCGAGTACATCATGGATGCACTGCAAAAAGAGGTAAAACGCAGAG
>Ga0306893_100579_pt1 | contig 11063 bp, 12 predicted proteins | sample AntDeeMetagen293_FD_190417 | JGI IMG/M metagenome (GOLD analysis project Ga0306893, IMG submission 190417) | Saline lake microbial communities from Deep lake, Antarctica - Metagenome #293 (v2) (version 2) | ecosystem: Environmental > Aquatic > Non-marine Saline and Alkaline > Saline | place...
TACTCCACTAATTATTTCTCCACCAATTTCATATCCGTTGTTATTTATAATGTACAATTCTTTAACGTTTTCATTCTGTATGATTGTCGTTTCAACCCCTGTAGATGTTTGTATAGTTTCAACAGATATATCAGGTGACGTAGATACTGTGTTATCTCCTACCTCAAATACAAGACTAGAAGTTAATGTGACAAGTCCAACAGTAAGAGCTACTAAAAGAATCGTACCAATTACCGGTGAAACACCAAGCGAAATATTATGTCTACGCATCTTATAATACAATAATACCTTCAAGACTATACAAGTAACGACAATGAGTCAATAAAAAAATAAAAAATTACTATTTAGAAATTAATCTACGTAATTAGGTAGTTACGCCGTTGTAATCTGTGCTTGTAAGAACTTCTTCACTACCGTCTTCAAGTGTTGCGATTACAGAAACAGAACCACTTGCACTTGCAGAGCCACTTACATCAATTGATGCGGTGTCACCTACATTTTTAAGTCCTGTGACGTTAGTAGAATCTTGGCTATCCGAAAGTGTGAATGATTTTACATTTTCATTACGAATAACTGTTGCTTGTACAGAATCTCCAGATTGTTCTAATTGAACGGTTGCGTCTGCGGTGTCTGAAACATCACTACCGATGTCGAAGACAATGACTGTTGCGAGCGCGACAAGCGCGACTGTTACTGCTACTAAGAGAATGACCCCAATTACGGGCGAAACGGCATCTTGTGCTTTCTTTGCTTTCTTAAACATGCATTATATAAATATATCAGAAACCCTATATTATATGTGCATATCTGATTACATTTTATTAGAATAGAACTTCTAACATTGTGAATATAAATAATGTTACTGTTGTTAATACAATAACATATTTGAATCCATTTTTAGGACTATTATTTTCCATTATTCCACTCACAATTCCTGAAACTAATGATAGCATCATTACAGTGTGTAGTAGTATTCTATTAAAGAACCCTGTTGGAAGAGAATCGAAACTGCTTACTTGTGGTGCTGAATCACTTCCTTCACCTCCACCTGCTCCACTAGCTTGTTCAGCTACGAATCCAAAGAATACAAAGTCAATAGATACTAGTACAAGTGTACAAACCATAATTGATACGAATATAATTGCAACATATGCTTTTGCTTTTCTCCCACGTTCATCTTTTAATTCATATAATGCCGTAAAGTCATCTGCTATAATTTTCATAACTGTAGAAACGTCTCCTGATACACTGTTTGCACGAGCTATAAGGTCAACAGCTTGTGATATTTTTGGTGTTTCAAGTTTGTTCGCAAATTCTACGAGAGCATAATTGAGGTTTCCAAATATATCACTTTTACGTAATGATTCTCTCAGTGAATCATAGAAATCACCTTCACCAGAATATGCGGCTGTAGTAATAGCTTCATCAATAGTTAATCCTCTTTTATTTGACTGTTGAATATTATTTAGTAATTGTGGTAACTGTGTTTCAACTCTCGCACGTCTTTTCTTTTCTTTTTCATATAAGAACGTCCATGGGACAATAATCATTAATAAAGGTATGTAATATCCATATATTGTTGCCTGAAGTGGAACTTCATTCCATTCAGCAGCACTCAATGGAATAACTCCTGTCTGTATCATAAATGATAAGTAAATAAATACAATAGGTAGTGTGAATAAGAGTGATAATGTAGAATATTTTTGTATCTCATCAAGATAATCAAGCCATGTTTTTTCATCATCCTGTTCAAGACCATTTGTTACTTGGTGTAATAATAATGGTTTTGTAATCTTGTTTGTATTACTATATTTACTACCAAGTATGTATATTATAAGAGATATAATAAGACCTCCTGCTGGAACGTGTACATATGGCACCATCTGTGTTAATGCTCTGTTGAAGTTACCAGTCATAGCTGATACAAGTTGAAGAACCATAATGAAAATTGGAGCAAGTACAAACGTAACAATATACGCTTCTGAAAGCATTTCCAACGTATTAAAGTATGATTCCTGTTCCTTCTTTTCTTGTTCTAGAGCATATTCTGTTTTATCCTGTAAGTAAGAACTAACATCACTCCCTGTATCAAGCACGTTTATTAATCCTTGTAGGAAATCTTTTAATTCCTCGCTTTGCGTTTGAGAAGCCTGATTTTTTATAGCAGCTTCAAGACTCAAATTACCGTATTTTGATTGTGTTATTATATCATCGAAAACTTCAGCAACATATGTATATGTACTTTTTGAATTTGCAAGTTCTTCCATTGCTTGTGTAATCGTTAGACCACCTTTGGTTAACGAATAGAGGAACAAATATGATTGAGGTAAAATCATATTAATTTTTCTTTTTTGCTCATTAACAGAGTATACTGGTGCATATAATTTATAAATTACATATGCTAGGGTAGATAATGGCATTAATATTATAAGAGCAATATTACGAATTAATACGGCATCAAAGAATTGTGCCGGTAATATTTCTTTTAATTCGTCTGTAGGGAATAATTGAACGTCTGTCAATTCTACGTTTGGATTTAGTTCTGTAAATAATTGAACGATAATTTCGTATGCCCCATATAATTCTCCGAAAATTATCCCTGCAACGATATTATTTGTAGCTAATTCTGTTATATATGAAATTATTGATTCTATAGATATGGTACTATCTATAAATCCGACACTTTTAGATATAATATATAATATCACGTCAGACAAAAATCTTATTATTTCTATAAAAATGTATATTATGTTTGCCTTTCCTAATATTCCTGTTATTGCTTGTGTTATTTCTACGAGTCCATAATTAAAGAATAGGTATGAGGATAATATAAATAATGTTGCTGAGAAAGCAAATAGTAAAGTTTCAAACGGTATTCTCGATATATAAAATCTTGTTGGTTTACTAGTATATATATTTGCATAATCTGTGTAACTAGTTTCTTCAATAATATAGTCTGTAATAGGTTTAAATATAACATATGAAAATATGTCTAATTGGTCATCGTAGTGGTCTATTTTCTTTTCTATATATTCTCTAATTTCAACCATGAGTAATCACACCAATGTACCGTTTTCAATTTGTTTTAACACAGCATTACTATTATTCATATATCTTCGCAATATTTTCGTGACTTTCATATATCCTAATGATTCACCGTCTTCACTTTTTAGATATTTAAGGACTTTCATTCTGTTATTTAGTTCTTCTTTGACATCTTCATCAGTCCAATTTTTAATTATTTTTATTTCTTCTAGTACATTTGAGTCATTTATTTTACTCTTTATATTATCTGTTTCTGGGTCGTATTCGAATATCGATTTTGCTTCAAGTTTATTATTTTTCGCTTTTATACCCCCAATTTCAACAAGATTTTTACAACGTCTTACGAGTTCTCCATCATTTTCTGTCCGAACCTGAATACTCATAATATCTAGTGCTGTAATCATTTGTCGAGGTAGATTGATTGGTTCGTGTTCAAGGCGATTTATTGCTGATTTAACATCGTCAGCGTGCATAGTACTGTACGTTGTGTGACCTGTACTCATTGCTTGGAATAGCGTTTGAGCTTCTTTACCACGAACTTCTCCGACAATAATATATTCTGGTCTTTGTCGAAGTGCATCCCTTAGCAGTGAATACATACCAATTTCGCTGGAATCGTCTTGTCCGAAAGCATCTCTTGTCACGCTTTGTATCCAGTTAGAGTGTTGTAAGGTAATTTCCTGAGTATCTTCAATACTAACTACTTTTGATTTTGGTGGAATAAATAACGAAACCGCGTTCATCGATGTTGTTTTACCAGACGCTGTACCTCCAGCAAATATCAGAGACTTATTATTTTCAATAGCTAACCACAAATATGCCATTTGTTGTAGTGAAAATGTTTCATATTCAATAAGTTCTACGGGGGTTAGCGGTTCATCATTAAATCTACGGATTGTGAAGTTACTACCTTTAGGACTTATTTCTTTAGCTAGTGTAAGTTGAACCCGATATCCACCGGGTAATCTACCTGCAACGTTTGGTTGAGCAACACTGATATGTTTTCCTGAACGTTGAGCCAACATAGAAACAAACAAATTTAGTTCCTCTTCTTTGTATGCAACATTCGATTCCATATCTCCGTGTTCACTATGATAAATAAATGTTGGAGCATTTGGTCCGTTGCATGATATATCTTCAATATAATCGTCTTGTAGTAATGGAGTTAAACGTTCATATCTTGCCATATCTCTTATTACAAAATACAATATTTTTTCACTACTGTCTTCTTTGAATGTATATTCATTTGAATCAGAAGATTCCATACCAAATTTTTTCGTAATAGAGTTTAATTCCGACATAGGATTTTTTTCTTCTACTGTTATATATTTCCGTATGTACTCATTTGTTTTATCTGTAAGTTCTTCAATAACTTCTTCTCTTGTATTTTGAATAACGTCAATGTCTGTAATATATTGTTCAATATCATCCATTACTTTCCATCGAACATTATTTTCAGCCTCATTCAACTCAGGGGATTTCACATAATATATATAATCGGAATTATCTTCATCATATAATATTTGAACTGATTCCATTGGTGTAACTTCATATTCGTTGACGACATCACAATCTTCAATATATTCATCTGTAAATACCTTATTGCCGTTCTGACGTTCACTTAGTTCAACATACTTTGTAATAGATTCACCAGAACTCATGTTTGTTACTTAGTATTATTATTTTATTTACATAAATGTCTTTCCCAACCTTGTCGTTATGTGTTGCGATTATATCCAAACTCAAATCGAAATCTTATAGTACACGGAGAGTATTATATAATATATGCCATCGTATGAATCATATCGAAATAGTATTGATAAACTCCAATCTGTATTGGTAGAAGATATGCTTAAAGAAATTGCATTTAAAGATTTTGAAGATACGCGTGGTCATAAAGTGACACAAGTTCTTCCGGGGAGTAATGAAGAATACGAATTTAATATCATGTCATTTGACGGTTATATTGATACGAAATCGAGAAAAATGTATAATCCTTGTTTTGATGGTACAGGTCTAACGATTAATCAAATGGCGTCAAATCCATATATTTTTGATGAAATTGGTACAGAATTTCATGATGCTTGGGAAGAACTAATTGGTGAGATTATCCCTCATACGTCAAGTTATAATGATGTTCCGATTACACAAGATGAATTAGATAATGAAGTATCTAAGCTACAAGGTGAATTTGATATTATCTGTTCGGACCCTACATTGATAGATTTAGTTTATGCAATTAATGACCAGAATTATCTTTTAGCTGCTCGTTTTCTTGGCGTAGATGAACCACAGCATCTTATGACGCCGGGTGGCGGTCATGAGCTATCAAACCTGTTTACAAAGGGTGATATTCATATCTGTTATATGGATAGAGATATTGCTATTCTTAAGCCAGAATACAACCACGAAATGCGTGCTAGAGTTATGAATCAACGGCGACAGTGGGAACAAGTAAGTCTTAGGGGAGAACAACCGGAAGAAGCGGTTGTTGTTGGTTATGATGATACGCCGGTAGGACTATTCGCTCACGTCATTGATGGAACGCGTATCAATGTTGGACAAGAAATTTCACGCGAATACATTAATAATGTGATGGGATTCGATAGAAGTTATGAACCACGAAATGAAAATCTGCTCCGATTAAACCTTGGTGAAAAAGTAAGACTACAAGGTGACCTTGGATTAGAGTATATGGGTTCGATTGATTCAGATGAAGATGGAATTTGTTATATCCCATTAGATAATCATCTCATTTCATTAGAGAATGGTGGAATTCCTGCGGGAGAATCGTTAGAACGAGAACCGATTCTTGTTAATATTCCTGAAAAAACCGTTCTTAATATTGCACATGATGAACATGAAAATGTTGTCGTAGAGATTGAAAAAGGACAATACAAGTTTTACTTATTGCCTCGCGGATTAAAACAAGAACAAGACCGACCAGATTGGCCAGAACCAACCGTCAATTCATAGATAATCGTTTTCTATTTTGTTTTAACGATTCTAAAATATAGCTTTATTTATTATTACTAATATACTAAAAAATATCTACATTTACTTTAACAGTTATTTGTCTATCTTCATCTCATAGTGTTTATCTCGAAACCCATGAATTTGTTCTGCCCGATAGTGAAACGTATTTGAATACCATTCTCCTGTAGACCATTTGAAATCATCTGGGTTAAATGCTCGTTTAGCCATTTGGTCAAAAATATTCTTTGGTAGGTCATAAATGTAAGACCCTGAATCCTGAAATCGAATGATAAGTTTTCCATATTGGTATCCTTCATCATCAGACCATCGAAATGACCGGATATTACTTGAAACATACGTATGAGGGTTCAAATCATTTACATGAATCCATTCTCCTGTAACAGGCTCGGATGGGTATTCAGTATTATTGCTACATGTTGATTTCACAGGAGTAACTGACATACTATAATATATGTATGAAACACTATTAAGCATTTTGATTTCCATATTATAATTTTATTATTAGCTTAGAATAGAAACTTATTTATACATAGAAAACAATAGTTAATTGTATGAGTCAAGCACTAAAGACACAGATTGTTTCGACACTTGCAGATGATGATGGTTCGATTTCCGCATCAAAATCTCGTGTAGAACAGCCAGATATTGATATCAGTATTAACATTCGACAGGACGACCTTCAAATGTTTTGGGCAGATGATACACAGCTTCTCCTACGAACTAGTGAGATGGCTGAGAATATGTATCTACAGCCCATCCCTAGTTCAGAGGGATATCAGTGTGAAGTTGTTGTAGAGCCACAGGTTACGCTTACAGAGACAGAACCAGCCCAACCTGCGGAACAACCAGATGTTTCTCAATCTAGTCACATTAAAATCCGAATGGACTAGTTAAGTGAATTCATTTTAATTCTGACTTTTTATCGGTCGTTGTGTGTATAAATGAAAATCTATATCAATATATAAAATACATTTATTTACTTTTGATATACACGCATGTTAAAATGTAATTTATTTTGATAGGTAGAGTAATATTTATACTATTTTAGTACTATTGTATAGTACATGAAATTGTTTTCAGAAATACAAATAGAAGTTGGTGAATGGAGTTCAGAAAATTTCCCCGGTCAAGAAGATATTAATCCATTAATTGGTGCTGATGAAGAAATGGGTGAACTTGCAGATACGATTGAATTTGATTCAGAACCTGATGACGAAGAAATTGATGCTGTAGGTGACATATTAATATTTTTAGCTGATTTCTGTTCAATTCGAGGTTTAGATTACCAACATGCATATGAATTATCTCAAGACCGAAGTCCAGAACATGATGATATTTTCCAAGAGTGGGCGGGTGCAAAAGGTCAACTTAATTGTTCAGTTTTAAAGCAAAGACAAGGTATTAAATTAGATAGAGATACGGTTGGAAAGGAAGCAGAACACAATGCGTTAGCTCGGATAATTTGTACTCTTGATATGTTCGCTAATAATCGTGGATATACCATAGAAGACGCAATTAATTTCGCGTGGTATGATGAAGTAATAGACCGTGATTGGGATAGTTCATACCGGAATTCTAATTAATTAGAACGTATTTTGTTCCATTATTTCAGCAGACTTCTGCAGTTTCGATATAAGGGCATTGAGTTGTCCTTCATGAGGTTCTTCTGAATAATCAAGGTCATTCACAGAAGATGATTTTAATTCATTTATATGGGACTCAAACTCGTCCTCAGACATATAAAATCTAACTGTTTTTGATTGGGGTGTATTTAATCTGACGTAACCGAATCCATCCTGCCTACCGTTTCCATTTTCAAAAGCAACTAGTGACTGTAGCAAACTTGTTTCTTCAGATATTTCGTTTGCTGTATCTCGGATTAGGTTATGAATTCGCTTCCGTTCAGATACAGAATCAAATTCTATTTTAATACTCATATATCTGTGTATATTGGAGAACCGTTTTATTCTTTCGGTTTGCGATTCATCTTTCAAATTTCTTAATTGTTTCTAATCCACCATAATCAAATGCGACAGGATTACCTTGATAGTATCCGGTTTCTACTTCATGTAATTTAATACCATTTTCATATAATTCTGAATGTATTTCTTCTGACATCGGCCCGCAGTACTTATCTAAATTACTATCTGTTTCAATAAATGGCATTTTTATAATTCTATTATCTGAACTATAATCTAAAATAGGTAATAACAAATGACTTATATTTCTTTCATTACGGATGTTCCAAATGTCGATTTCATTTTTATTTTGTTGTATACCTATTCCGACACCCAATTTTAAAATATTACGTTTGTCTAACGGGTCCCGAATAATAAGTCTTGAACTACCAACACCTAAGATATCTATTTCTCTTGAAATATCTTTTTCCAATCTCTTTGGAGATGGATATTCATTTAAACAAGAATATATTTTTTCAAGAGAATTCATGTACTATATTTAAATATACTGTACCATCCCTTAAGTTTTATTCGTTTATCTAGTTAATTTTTTAGGGGCATTGTATTTATCTTGCGTTTTAATTCCGTATCCTAATCCAATTAATAATCCACTTAGATGAGCAATATGTGCAATATTACCCATGAATCCACCGGATGACAGAATACCAAATATAGATACAAATACGTATGCTACCGTAATAACCCATAATGGAATAGGAATGAAGAAGTACAGATATACCTTCATTTTTGGATTGTATATAGTTAATGCGCCAAGAACAGCTAATAATGCTCCACTAGCACCAAGTACACCAGATGTTGGGTTTCCTAAGATTATACTCAAAATTATCTGGGATATGCCAGCAATAGCTCCAGAAACTAAGAATAATATAGTAAAGTTTCTTGTTCCGATTATTCTTTCAAGTATTCTACCGAAGAACAATAGAATAATTGCATTGCCAATTATGTGCATTACATTACCGGGGCTATGTGAGAATATAGAGGTTAAAATCGTCCAAAAGTATTCCAGATTATTAGCTTCTAGTACAAACAGTGCATTATGTACATTTTCACCGAAGGAGAATAGTGTTAATAATTGTAGTAGATATGTTACACCAATAATACCAAGAAAAACAGCCCACATATTCCCAGATGATTTCCGTCTAATTGATTCTGGAACTAATTTAGATATACTTTTTTCTACGTTATTCATTTTCGATTTTTTCTTTTTAGAGTTAATTTCAGATATAATCTGTTTTGAATCTTTACCTCCACGCTGTAGGCCCGGACAATTATGATTCTCAGGCAATCTATGGTCTGAACAAAATTTCTGATTACACCTCCTACAATCATAGGGCATACTTACATCCTCCCCACAGTTGTTGCATTCTTTCATTATACTGTATTGTATGTCTTAGGATAAAAAACCATCTTTATCAATACGAACAACTACGGGTTATAAGTAATTTAATATGTAATAATAAATTAATAAATGAATAAGGATATTAACAAAGAAGAAATTAATGAATTCATTGAAAATAATCATGAAAAAGAAATTAATATACTTTTAGATAAATTTGAAAATGAAGACCATATATCATGGGATGACTTAGATAATAATATATCTCCGAAGTTATGGGGTGAAGCGATACAAAAACGTGTATTGGAACCTACTAATAAAAGAAGATATAAAATACAGAATATTGATTATATTAAAAACAAAATTTCTATTGATGGAGAAGATAAAATAGAATCACAAAAAGATGAATCTAATATAAAATCAGATAACTCTGTTGAAGAAGATAATATCAATGAAGAAAATGAAATAAAGAGTGATGATACAGAAGAAGACGATAGTATAGAATTACCTGAAATAGATATTTCTAGTGCAAAATGGAGTTGGAAAGACAAAGGTATGGCTTTATTCACATTTACGGTAATTATGGGTTCTACATATGACCCTATACAATCGGTCGTATATAGTATATTAAATCCTATATTTGGTATACTCGTTGATTTAATGCCATTCTATATGGTTATATTTGTTCTTGCCGCATTAACTTCTATGTTGTCAACATATGTTCGAGAATATTATCTAGATAGTTCAAAATCAAATGACTTTAAAAAACATATACTAGATTTGAGGGGTGATTCTGTCTTAAGTTTACCAGATGATGCAACACCGAAAGAAGAAGATAAACTTATGAGATTACAATCAGCTATGATGAAATCGAAGTTCAAACCATTCGTTTGGATATTAAGCGTAACAATACCGGTTTTATTATGGATATTTACAGTAACATCAGTTGTGGGCGTTGGTGAAACAATTATATTCCCAATATTAGGTGAATATACATGGTCCAGTAGTATTTTTCTATCATTCCAAGCATATATATTTTGGTATATTTTATGTTCTGTAATAGCTAACCAAATAATAAAAAGAGTATTTGTTTTAATTTTTGAATAACTTACTTCTCAAAGTGAAGTGTTCTTTGTGGATACGGTATTTTGATACCTTCTTTATTGAGAGCAGCATAAATTCTTTTATTTATTAGATTTTCTATTGTTGGTTTTTGATTTGGTAATTTTATCCACACAAATATTTCAAATGTTATAGCTGAATCGCTAAATTCTCGTAAGTGAACTTGATGTCTTGGATTATCTAAAACGAGATTATCATCATTATTTATTATTTCATCCATAGTTTCTTCAAGTATATCATGAACTTTATCGGTATCTGAATCATAAGATACGCCTATATCTATAGATGTACGAAATGCATTTTTTGGATGTGACTTATTTTTAATGATTGATTTATGTAATTTAGAATTCGGTATGGTAACGCTATCACCATCTAATGTATGTATTACTGTGCTCCTAATTGATATTTCACGCACCCACCCTCGCGTAGATTCATCTAATTCAATAAAATCTCCAATTTGACATCCTCTCCGCCCTGAACGGCGAAGATTCCCACGGCACCGTGCCGCTGGGTTGGGATGTTTACGGTTTGTAGCTACCACATTGGGCGGCTACTGGCTGTGCCAATCAGCCGTTACTCCTATC
>Ga0306893_100611_pt1 | contig 10521 bp, 10 predicted proteins | sample AntDeeMetagen293_FD_190417 | JGI IMG/M metagenome (GOLD analysis project Ga0306893, IMG submission 190417) | Saline lake microbial communities from Deep lake, Antarctica - Metagenome #293 (v2) (version 2) | ecosystem: Environmental > Aquatic > Non-marine Saline and Alkaline > Saline | place...
CCAGTAGGGCGAGACTTAGAGCTAAGATCAGTCCTATGAGGAGGAGTCGGGGTGTCGACCACCCAAACGGTCGCCAGCCGAGTTCCCGACGTGAACCCATTAGAGCACCCCTGGTGGGAGAATGTCGAGAATCCGTCGGATGACGATCACGCCGAAGCCAACCAGTCCGAGGCCAATAATTACCCAGAGCCGCTTTCTCCATGCTGGTGTGATCCGAAACGGAGCGGTCAGTTCAACAACAATCAGCAGACCGATGAGTGAGATAACAAAAAACAGTTCGACTGTCAGCGACCCCAACAGGCTCAATAGGAGGATAACGCCGAGCATCCATGCCAGTTGAGCGTGGACGAACTGGAGTCGTCGCGTCGTCTGCATTGTAGGATTCTGTGAAACGAGGCCTTATATCAATTAAGATGTTGAAGCCCTCTCCTCAAGAAGCGAACGGCGTCAACCGTGAGCGAGTAGGGTGGGGAGGAAGTCACTAACGTGTCGGCTTCCAGCATGGACCGCAGCTACTGATACCGGCGAGCCGCAATAAGTGCACTACTCAGAAGCGCAACAACCGCCACACTGGGCGACAGAGGTGTGTTGTCGGCTGTCTGTCCGTCTGAACCTGTGTCATCGGTGGGTGAGTTATCCTCCATCGAGTCGTTATTTGGTTGAATAACCGAGTCGGAGCCCTCGTCAGTTAAGGAGTCGTTGCCATTGCCATCTACAGTACTGCTGTCAACAGGGTCGGTCTCGTTGCCTTCGACTGTACTATTGTCCGTGGATTCAGTGGTGCTTCCGTCTGTGGTTGTGTCATCGGTTCCTTCACCACCAGGCAGTTGGTCACTACTTCCATCGTCAGTCGACTCCGTATTGTCGTCGAAGCTTGCTTGATCGAGTCCAAGAATTTCGCTTTCGCTGTCACTGTTATACAACGTTTCATCACCGATGGCAGAGACATACACCTCGTATGAGGAGTCGAACTCCGAAACCGACACTGTAGTTTGATACTGATCTCCCGACTGCTGAGTCAGTGTTACCCGTTTTTGAGTGTCGGCATTCCAAAGCACTGCCTCAACTGCGTGTGGCTGTCCACTGCTAGCCGTTGGTGTCACAGCCGTACTAACTGTGAGTTCTTCCGTTGTCTCATCTTCTGTAAGGTCGGTACTGATGTCGTATCCAGAGACAACGACTGGGACAGCCCGCTGGAAGATGGTATCGGACAGCAAGAGCACATAGGTTCCGGGATCAAGCCGGTTGTCGGCTATATCAAACGAAACGGTTCTGTTTGGCCCATCCCGTCTGATGTCGATGATTCGCCCTGGATCAGTTGCACTCCGAAGTTCCACTGCGTGTGAGTCGGTTGGGCCACTTGTTGCAGCACGGATTTCTCCATTGTTTTCGAAGACGCCAATGTGGTCTATCGTCAGCTCAGTACCCTCGAACGTTATATTCCGTTCTGGTGTGTCGATTGCGTTCTCTGCCTGCAGCTTGTAACCACTATTGCTACCAGCAACACCAACTGTGAATAGACAGACACAGCTGATGAGAATGACCAACTGCCACCATCGGCGTCCAGACATTATTTGATTACTCACACTCTCAATACAAATAATACAGGATTTGGTACGATAGAACGCTTAAACAAATATGTTGGAGGCACTGTCTAGTTAAGCCAGTTTGAGAAGTGAGCAGTTCGTGGTTTGAGTTGTCTATGCTGTCGCCAGAACTGCTCAGAGAGACGTTGGATACGGCAAATCTTGAATGTTGGGAGCGAGAGCGAACGGCCAACGCCCGTTTGGGCGTTGGCCGTTCGGCTCCACGCGACCGGCTGTTCGCTTAGAGAGACACAAGCAATTCTACGATTATTCGGCGTACAACGCTCTCATCAGGCGATCTTTCAGTGGGTACATCGAGTAGCTGACAGCGTTCCCGACCCACCTGAGGCGCAGCCGAAGCGGGTCGCTGTAGACGAGACCGCTGTCAAAATCAATGGCGAGTGGTCTTGGTTGTATGCTGCAATAGACCTCGACACTAAGTTGATTCTAGGTGTCGATCTGTTCGGAACTCATGGCACCGATCCAGCTGCTGCGTTTCTGCATGGACTCTCTGAGAAACACGACCTCTCCGAGGCCGTGTTTCTCGTCGATGGCTTCGGCTATCAGACTGCCCTTGCTCGATTAGGACTCAGCGGTCGGCGTGATTATACAGACCGAAACCTGATCGAAAAATGGTTTCAGACACTCAAAATGAGGATCGACCGCTTCCATAATTCGTAGGTGAGCAGTCGGTCGAGCGTTCGCCGCTGGTGTTCGCAGTTCGCACATTATTATAACCGCCAGCGACCGCATCAATCGCTAGGTGATCGAACGCCAGCTGAGGAGGTCGCTAACTAGACAGTGCCATGTTGGATTAGTTTTTAAATTCTGGATATAACTATAGTTATACATAGATCTGATGGAGAATATTCTAACCTACAAATCCCTGTTCGAAAACATTATCATGAAAGCCTATGATAAGCAAACATGACTAATGGGTACAGAAAGACGTGCATTGCGTTGTTTTTAACAGCGTTAATGCTTGGATCGCCGCTCGCAGCAGCAGTTGGGGCTAGTTCGATAGCTCCAAACGTTTCGGATACCTCATTCGAACTTACAGACAGTGTTGACATATGGGAACGATCAGCAATCCCACTTCGCGCCGACCCTAGCGACGCAACAACGGTAATAGATACTCCTAATCTCAAGTATGAAATAAGAAAAGATAGTGGAGTAGAACAGGTCTCATCGGAAATTAAGCAGGTGGGTGTTTATGAACCGAACACTCCGGTCAATTTCGAATTTAAATTCCGTAACGGAGCGACGATCGAGAATCTAAATCTATCCGAAGACACAACACACGTCCACACAGTCAGATTTGATGAGGACGTGTCATCAAGCGATCTGGACAGCGATGATATTCCAGACACGCTCGGAGAACTCCGAGATAATTTGACTGAAGAGAACGTGAACTCGAATGCAACATTCCAGAATATCACGTCTACTGCCGTCCCATCCGGGTACAGCGGTGGTGACTTTAGTTTCTCACACAGTTTCAGTGACTCTGGTGTCTATGCGGTGATGGTCACGAAGCACAATTCGAGTAAGGACGGAATCACACTCAATAACGGCAACATCAGTCAGATCGACGGTCAGGTACTGATCGGTGGTCTCGAAACGGTTGCAGTCCAACAAGAAGTCGACGCTAATCCAGGTGCGCCAAGTAGTGCCGAGCCCGGGAATGATCTTACATTTAATGTTAATGGGAATCTCGAGGGTGTCTCCGGAAACGTTAGCCATGCCGTTGCGGTGTACAAGAAGGACACCGTCACCGGAGATACGGTCACGATATCCGTTCCCAATGATGTTAATGATGAGACAAGTCTGAGTAATATCACACTTGAATCGGACATTGGCTTCGTGAGTGGTGTTTCAAATGTCGACGATGATGTCTCGGTGCTTGGAAACACACTCAGTGAACGTGAGGACAACGGCCAGTTTACGTTCGACAGTATCGTCAGCAAGATCGCAGATGAGGCAAATACGAGTGAACCAGTAGTCAACGGAGGCGAAACAATCCTCAACGCTTCAGCAACAGGTGTTGTCGACACTGACTCGTCGGCGACTGTCACCGTTGAAACGCTCTCCAGTTGGGAGGAGGGGACATATCAGTACGTCTATATTGCATCGGGTGATGACAGTACGGAGTTCTCAACTGCTACAGGAGAGATATTAATTGAAGAACAGACTAACAATAACAATAATAACAACAATAACAACAACAATAACAACGACAATAACAACGACAATAACAACGACAACGACAATGAAGAAGAGGAACCAGAAGAACCTGAAGAAGAGAAACCAGAAGAACCTAAAGAAGAGGAACCAGAAGTTCCAACCGTCGACGAGGTCCGTGAAGAACTCAGTCAGACAACACCCAACACCCAAACCAGAACGCCGATTGCGGACAATGACCCTGACACCCCCGGTACAACGGTTGATATAGAAGGGACCGAATCGGTTCGTCGGATTACATTCAGTGGTGAGGGCGGATCCGGTAACGTTGACATCACAGAATGGCAGAACCCACCCCAATCAGTCTCCGATTCAGTTACGGCCTCAATAAACCGCCAGTCGGAAAGTAGTGACACCAGTGACGGCAGTGATAGCGGAACCCAAACCACACGTACAGCACGGGTTATCTCTGTCACCGATATTACTCCAGACTCTGAGGAACTGAGAAACTCGCCAGCAACCGTTGAGCTGAGTGTCAATACTGATCGCCTAGATAATCCTGAAGATGCAGTTGTCTTCCACGAAGAAGGCGATAGCTGGGAACAACTAGAGACGACTGTCGAGGAAACCAGTAATGGCGAAACAACGCTGGTAGCCGAGACTGACTCGTTCTCGCTGTTTGCAGTCACTGAGGTTCAAGAGACTGAAGAAACAACCCAGACCACCGATGGGGAATCCGAACCGGCTGAAGAATCGGACGGTGGCCTCGGAGCGCCTGTCATTATTGGCGTGTTAGTAGTCCTATCAGTGATTGCAGCCGTCGCGTTTGCCTACAGAAAGCAGCAGTCAGGCAACAACGGGCTGTGAACTACCCTACCCTACTCGCTCACGGCTGACGCCGCTTGCTCCTTGAGGGTAGGGCTTCCTGTTTCCACGACGCGCTTTGCAGATACCGAGGTACCCACAGGGAGCGCAGTCTCAGCAGGCGTTGATTCGGAGTGTCCCACTCCTACATCTTTGAGGCCGCGAGAAAGAATGTTGATCGCCGCATTTTCGTCTCTGTCGGCTTTAAACCCACACGCCGGGCACGAGTGTTCACGGACCCACAGCGTTTTGTCTGTTTTCGCGCCACAACTGGCGCATTCCTTCGTCGTGTCTTTCGGATCAACAGCGACGAAGTGTGTGCCTTCGCGGTCGCATTTGTATTCAAGTAGCCGCTTGAATGTCCCCCACGCCGCCGACGCTCGGTTGCGGGAGTTACCGGGGAGTTCGACCAATCCTTTCGTATCCAAGTCTTCGACCGCTATTAGATCGTACTCAGTGGCGTAGTAGTTCGACAGTTTGTGCAAGAAGTCTCGTCGCTTCCGTTTCAGGTCAGCATGACGCTGGGCGACGATCTTCCGCTGTCGCTCCCAATTGTTTGAGCCGTACTTTTTCTGCGAGAGATAGCGCTGGGCACGTTCCAACCGCTCGCGTTCATCCGACAGATCAAGCGACCCCACAGCGGTTCCGTCCGTATCATGAGCATACTTGAGAATCCTCACATCGATACCGACGCATTTCTCGGGATTCTCCGGCTTCTCCGACGGGTTTTCGGTGGTTTCGACGCCGAAGATGGCGTACCACTTGCCGGTAGGTTCGCGTTTGACTGTGACGGTCTTAATATTGGCGTCATCGGGCAACTCACGGTGGAAAGTGAGCGGGACTTCACCGAGTTTCGAGAGCCACAGGCGGGTCCGACCGCTCGTATTCTTGAGCTTGAAGCCGGATTGACTGTAGGTGAAGCTGCGGTACTCGTCCGGTGCTTTCCACTTGAGCGTCCCAACGCGGTAGCCGTTCTCTTTGTGCCCACGTAGCGTCGAGAGGTTGTCGTACAACCGCTGAACGACTTTCTGAAGAACCTTCGAGTGAACACTTTTCAGGTCGTTCCACCACTTTTTGAGGTCCGGCAGACGCTTTTGTTCGGCGTATGCCGAGGTGTCGTCGTTCCGGTTCAGGCGGTGGAGGAAGTGGTTGTAGATCTGTCTACAGGTATCGACAGTCCACACTAATTGCTGTTCGAGGGTGTCGGACGGGTGGAGTCGATACCTGTAATTGTAGTTCATCTACGACCGTTCTTCGATAAGTTCGTCAAGTTTCCCACGAACGAACGACGAGAGGTTGAGGTGGTTCTCCTCGACCCACTCGGCTTGGTCTTCGCGGATGGTGATGTTCTTCCGTCTCACTACATACGCACAATGCGCATCTGTGCGTATGGTTGTTGCGATTGCGTGGGCCTGTGGGCCGAGCGTCGAACGTGTTTGAGAACTGTGCGGCGCTGTATCCCCTCCCTACTCACTCGCTCCGCTCGCTCGTTGAGGAAGGGGCTTAGCGCCTCAATTCAGGTAACCAGACTCAAACCCGTTTTTAGTATTTTTGGAGCATCTCGGTTTGGTGACTCTGTCGAGGGTCAATTCAGTGTCGAAACACATTCGTCCAGTAGAATCTAAGTAATAATTGATTAATTAAATCGGTATGAAATCCTCTTATACGCCGCTTTCGAATGTACGGACCTAAATCGGCGATATTCTCTGGGCAGTGATCGGCTGGCTGCGCTGGGGACGCGAAGAGACACCGACAGTGACTGCGCTCTCCGAGGTCGACCTCACAATTAGCTGGGCTCGATACTCCGACAAGCGGAACCGTTTCATTCGATGGGACGCTTCTGAGTTCACTCTTGAATCAGGCTCGAACTCGTCATCGACTTGATCACGTCGGCGTTGTCTTTCAGCATTCTCATCTCCTTGAGGCGTTGTCTCTCGTACCAATGTTGCACTTCCACTTGTTGAGCTTGGTCGCCCGAAAGCGGAGCAACAAAAACAGGCAACTAAACTATTGACTGTGATGAGACTCGGCAAGCGTGTGACACACCGCCCAACACAGTTGAGTGGTGGAGAACAACAGCGTGTTGCGATTGCTCGTGCATTAGTGACAGAACCCAACCTCGTAACCGCTGATGAACCGACTGGCGAACTCGATACACAAACTAGAGAGCAGGTCCTCAAACGCTTTCGAGAAGTTTAAACTAAACTCAATAAGAGAAGTATATTATATGATGAATAACTATAATTGAGTAGAAGTCAATTATGGAAAATATTCTCACGCCAAACATTGCGGGGGTAATAATGTTGACTGGCGCAATTTTTCCTGCGTTTATTATCTATTGGTTACAGAATGAACGGCATAAACCAGCTGTTTCTTGGTTTCAATTTGCGATGTTAAGTGGGATGCTGTGGTGTGTCTCATTCGGCTTGATAGCACTCGTTAGCTCTCCTGAACTCCGATTTGTTATCACTAATTTCTTCATAATTGCCGTACCACTCTCAGCGATCTCCACATTCATCTTTTGCTACGAGTTCACATTCAAAAAGAAGATTCCAAAAGGTGTTTTTATTTTATTTATACCTGTCATATTAATGTTTGTATTTGCATGGATTAATCCGTACAATCTCATATATACTATCGAAGACCCATATCATACAGCAGAAATCCTCGTACCTGCTAATAAGGGTTCAATTCGACCGATAATTAATGTCGGAATGGGATTTATTTCGGTGATTATGTCTGCTGGAATGGTTCTTGGCGAATGGATGAACTCATCACAGAAAGTCAGAAAAATGCAAGCGCTATTCATCCTGATTTCGATAGCCACTTCCTCAATTCTTGGGATAACCAAGGTACTTGATCTAGTGCCACCATATTTTGATCCGACACCAATCGGATGGACATTGTCTGGAGTATTATTTGCAATCTCAATTAAACGGTACCAATTCCTCCAACTATCTCCTGCTGCACAGAATCAAGCACTGAATGAAATACAGGATATTGTTATTCTTTTGAACCCCGAAAATGCGGTCGCAGATGCAAACCGCGCAGCCATTGACACAATCGGTGTCGTTGTTGGAATGACTAAAGAAGAACTCCAAAACCACATTCCGGAACTCACTGTAGCCAATGACACAGGCACCCAAACAGTTGAAATAAACATACACAATAAAAACAGGATCTTCGATAAGCAGTCTTCAACCCTCAAATACGGTCACGGAGCAGAAGGGAGGATCATCATTTTAAGAGACATCACTGAGCTCACCAACAAAGAACGAGAGCTTCAACAGCAAAACGACCGCCTCGACGAGTTCGTAAATGAAGTTACTCACGATCTTCGGAGTCCACTCAACGTTGCTACCGGGTATCTTGAACTCACCCAACAAGAAGTAGGCCCGATGGACTCGCTCGATGAAATCCAAGACGCACACCAGCGTATGGATCAACTCATCGAAGACGTGCTTGCTAAAGCACGGGGCAATCAGGATTTCATTCAAGAACCGCTCTCCATCGCAGAATCTGCCCGTACTGCCTGGAACACTGTTGAGACTGCCACAGCATCATTAGAGATCAAAGGAGACAGAACACTCGAAGCCAATCACGGACAACTACTACAACTGTTCGAGAACTTCTTTCGCAATAGTATCGAACACGGCGGTGACGACGTTACTGTTCGCCTTGGGTACACAAATTCTGGATTTTTTGTTGCTGATAGTGGCCACGGAATCCCAGAGGAGAACCGTAAGAACATATTCGAACGTGAAGTCACATACTCTGACCATGGAACCGGTTACGGTTTAGCTATAGTCAGCGATATCGTCGACGAACACGGATGGACCGTTACTATTAGTGAGAGTGAACATGGAGGGGCGCGTTTTGACGTTACTGGAATCAAATTCATTGATTATTGACCATCTCTCGCGCCTAAAGATGCGGGCATCCCACCACGGAATTTCAGGCCGAGCGTGGCCCTACGGTTTCAAGACGCATACGTTCCAAGCGTCTCTTGCTTGGTAGCATCGGCTTGGCTGTCTTGTGGGGTGGTCAAACGCCCCCCATCCTCAGCCGAGTCATCGTCGTTCTCGTGTTCTCTGAAACAACTCTCTCCGCTGAGGTCAAGCGAATCGGAGATTCGTGTACTCGTCGAAAATCTCCGATTTTCGAGATAGCGGTCTGCGATGTTCACCGCTCAGTTCACGTCCGCTTGGTACTCGCCCATCCAGCATGCACCGTTCGTACATTTGAACGTCGCCTGTTGTGGGCGATACCCTACCTCACCGCACGCATGGCACTCTTTCGAGGTGTTACGTGGGTTAACCGTTTCGACGGGGATGCCCTTCTCGACGGCTTTGTAGCGTATCTGGGCGTGGAGTTTGGCGAATTCCCATCCGTGGAGACGGCGGTTCATGTACTCGCCGGAATCCATCTACATAAGATATGAATCTAAGATAAGTTTCTTAGATTAGATTCTTAGACATATTAGTTAGATAAGTTTCTTAGATAAGTGTCTGACAAAACTTCATTAGCCATCATACATAGAGTACTGATATGCTAGCATACACAGTCTATTCAGAAGCAGGCGGCGTAGGCAAAACATCGCTTGCTTCAAATCTGGCAGTAGCACACGCTCGAGCGGGACTCAATGTCCTAGTCGTTCCTCTCGATCCACAAGACGGCAATCTCAGCCGTCTGTTTGGGGTCGACGATGATCGAACAAACAGTAAGGCCGATAGCCTTGTTCGGCACTTAGTAAAGAGTCCAGGAGGTCCATTTGACGACCTCATCCGAAGCGTCGAAGGGATCGACATTATCCCCGAACACAATACTCTCGCAGATCTCTCAGACCATCTCAAGCGAGAGCAACAAAAGGCGACAGATTTGGGTGACAGCTACAACATCTACGCACAGTTACGTCGTGTCCTCGATGAGGCCAATGTTCCAGACAGATATGATGTGCTAATATGTGATCCACCTGCTACTGAGTCGGATCATCTGTATAACGCAATCTATGCAACACGAAACCTCCTGATACCGGTCGAGCCATCATGGAAGGGACAAGCCTCAATTGATGGATTAGAACAAATGGCGACCAATTTTGTGGATGAACTCAATATTGATGTCGGTGTGCTTGGAGCTGTACCACTTGGGTACAAAGACACGATTGACCAGCGAGAGATGATTGAGAACGTACCGTTTTCCATCCCGGAAGTAATTGGAGAGCGTGCAGCCCTAATGGAGGGCTGCTGGAAACAGCAGTGTTCTGCCTTCCGCTATGTTCGTGACCACCGAAGTCAGCGACGTGATTACGAAATTGATACACTAGCTCAATTTGATAAAATTGCTCGGGACTTAGAGGAATCAGCTGGGCTTGAGGCACCAATCCCACCTAAACCAGGTGAAATCGAAGCTGAGGTAGAGCCATGACGGGATTCAAAGACGGTGCTGTTGGTTGGGATGATGACGACGATGATTCTGAGAGGGCCACTCCTGTCGAGGACCAGTCAGACACCTCCGATAGGGAACCAATGAACGAAGATACAGAAGATACAGCAGATCCCTCAGCAGGTCTATCACAGTCCCGCCTGCCATGGATTCATGGACGTAATAGCATCACCGACGGGCGTCAAAAAACTGTTCAGCTCCATCTCCAGGCGTCGACTATCGACCGTGAAAGAGAGGGTATATCAGAGGTTCAGCAAATGCTTAGTGAGAATGTAAAGAAGGCAGATCTACGTGAAGCAGCGCTACTTGTAGGGTTAACTCATCTCAATGAACTCTCAGATCAACTCAGAGAGTGGGGATACGATTTCTGAAGACAGGCATTTAGTCTCTGAATCGGTTAGTTAAAATTCCATTCACAGAAAAACTGCCGAACAAAACAGAGGTAAAACAG
>Ga0306893_100612_pt1 | contig 10516 bp, 7 predicted proteins | sample AntDeeMetagen293_FD_190417 | JGI IMG/M metagenome (GOLD analysis project Ga0306893, IMG submission 190417) | Saline lake microbial communities from Deep lake, Antarctica - Metagenome #293 (v2) (version 2) | ecosystem: Environmental > Aquatic > Non-marine Saline and Alkaline > Saline | place...
ACAAGGATACCATACATCGTGTTCGGGAGGTCGGTTATGCAAGCAGGTTCATGTCTTTTCAAGATTGTTTCAGACTAGCCAGCAGAGTAGAGTGGGCTAACGGCTCCTGTTGGGCTTGGTCTTCGAAGTAACGGGCTGGCAGGGTCGCTCAAAGCAGAGTATAAGAGACACAAAAGTATCAGACATTGCTGGAGCAGAATCAAGCAGTCCCTCAAGAAGCTAGAAACACTCGACAACGACGGGAGAAATATGCAACCAGTCGACCGATCTTGAGTCAGTGAACACAGTTCGTATCGAGGTCATCGATATCCAATTTCGTCCTAGACAGCAGCAGAGCAATGCCAACGTGTCAATTAAAAGAATGGTCAGTTGCGATGGGTATAATACGTCTGCGTTACAGAAGGTTGGTATGAACCAGCCACTGTTCGACCGCTCGAATCAATCGCTCAGTCCTATTTTAGCCGATCTCGATAGGTAATCATGGGTGAGCGAACGTGGATCGTGATCTGTGCAGTATTACTAGCCGTCCTTGTGGGAGTAGCGACCGCGGGCACTGTGGGTGCGTCGACAGCGAGCGCCGACCAGCCGGTGTTCCTGTCACACACTGATGAGGACGGCGAGCGAAACGGCGTCGACCGGCATCTGAGCTCTGGTGAACTCTACTGGCAGGGCCAGACACTCTGGTTTGGGGACCCGCACAACGAGACCGACACCAAACAACTCCACCTCCGAGAATACGATACCGAAACCGACGAGCTAGGCAGACTCGTCCGCGAGATCGAATTCGATACCAATGAAACAACCCTGGAAACGGCCGATCTCGATGGCACGTACGTCCTGGTTCCCAGCGACAGTCGAGAAACGACAGTCGACATCAACGACGGCGCTGTGACTGGTACTGTCCCCGTCGAAAACGCAGCCCCCTTCGAAGTGCTCGAACAGACGCTTACCGTAGAGTGGGAAGGTGGAACCTCCAGCACCTCGGGGAGCGATCGGGAGATCGAACTGCGGTCGAACCGCGTCCGGTACAACGTCAACGTGAGCAGTCCGACACTCTCCTACAGCGAGTTGGAGCAGGTGTTCATGAGTGATCGAACGCTCCGCGAACACAACAGACCGTTTGCCGACCGGACGCCGTTCGGACAACGGCACCGAATGTATGACGCCCATGCCGACCAGGACGTGATCGTGCTCCGTGGGTTCAGCGATGGCTCTCTGGAGACTGATTTCAGTACGATCGAGACGTTCCCCGATGCGATCACTGTCGAGGTAACTGATACCGGCCACACCGAAACCGTGGCACTGCCAAGCGAATCCCCGGAGGGTGGGCCGTTCCGTATCTCTGCACTCGATATTTCCGAGCGCGTCGACCCCGGTGAGTCGGTGACAATCACGGCGACAATAACAAACGAGTGGCCGACAACCGAGCGGAGAGACGTCGTCTTCGAGCTGGGCGAGGAGTCACAGTCCTCGGTCGAGACACAGCTCGACTCAGGAGCCGAAACCACGGTGTCGACGACGCTTCCGGCCCCCACCGAGCCGGGTGAGGTCGCATACGTCGTCACCACCGACGGCGACAGTGTCGAAGGAACCGTTACGGTCGAAGGCTCCGAGCCGGAGATCGATAGCGCCGAGGGAACTGCCGAGGAAAGTGGTGGGATCGTCGACACCCTAATCGGAGTGTTGTATCCACAGGCACTCATCGGGCTCGTCATGACAGCACTCTCGGTTGGGACGTTCGTCGTCTGGCGTCGACGCTAGGCTGCGATGGCAGGCGGATCTCTATCGACTAGTTATAATAAGTAATGAACCGCGGTGCCAATAAGCATCAACACGACAGCGACGGCCGCATTAAATTCGGCCTTTAGTGGCGATCCAAACACTCGCGCCGAGAGTTGCCGGACGGGTGGGAACAACAGTATTCCGCCGAGAAGCGTGAACACCCCACCGAGACTCGGGAGCACGGAGATTGCCGAAACGACAAAAATGAATCCGAACGCGTAGCCTGCGCGCTCAATTAGCTCCTCGCGCTGGCTCCGCTGCCCAGTCGACTGGCTCGATCCGGCCTGTTGGGTGGCCTGCTGGTTGGCCCGCTTTGTGATTTTCTGATCGAGCCGGTTTTGAGCGGTCGGGTTCTGTGGCTTCCCGCAGTTCGAACAGTAGTTGTCCGACTCCCCGACTTGGGTGCCACAATTTGTACACTCCGGCATACTCGTTAGTGATTCAATGAAAGGTCACCACATCAAGCCTTTCATCTGTGCGGGTCGGTGATCGACTGGTCACGGCATAAATTATATGAATTGAGAATTACAGCAAGAGGATTAAATACTCATACTGAGAGTATCCAGTATCTACTGCGCACCCGCTCCACAATCATGAGACCTCTAGTTTTCGGACGCTACCATCGGATTGTCGTTCTTTCTGTCCTCCTATTGGTGGTTGGAGTCGTGCTGTTGACCGGCGGTGTTGCTGCCGATCATCAAGACGGTGACCCTGCTAGTGGCAACATCACGGGAACAATTGAAAACGAGGTCGACGAACAGCTTGGAGATGTGACTGTCAGCATCGCCAAATACGACGATCTCGAAACAACGACCGAAAGCGACGGTACCTACCGTCTCGAAGATGTGCCCTACGAAGACCAGACGCTGAAAATCAGCGATCCGGATGACGAATACAAGAGTGTCAGCAGAGAGATTTCCGTCTCGACCACCAACTCACCCGTAACTGAAAATTTCATCGACAATCAGGCGTTGGAACGAACCACGGGAACAATTTCTGGGACTGTCGAGTCGACTGACGGTGAGATTACGGATGTGCCTCCGGGCGCGACTGTTGAGATTGAGCACGACGACGCCGGTGATCAAGAGCTAATCGACAAAACCGACCTCCCATCGACGGCTACCGCCGGTGACGATGGCTCGTTCACCATTGACAAAGTGCCAACCGGCTCAGTATCGCTGACAGCGACCCAAGACGGTTTCACGCAAAACAGTACGACTGGGATCAGCGTGACCGAGGGCAACACAACCACAGTCGACCCCAATCTCAATGAGATACTCACGACCGTAGACGGCTACGTCACGAACACCGACGGCGACGGAATCAGGGATGCCGATGTATCAATCAGTGGTGTTGATTCAGATGTTTGGGGCACACTGAGCAACACGACGAACGCATCCGGCTACTACGAAATCAAACACGTACCCGGAAATGAAGACGGGACGAGCCGAACGATCAGAGTCAATGCCCAAAATTTCGAACGGAACCAAGAGTCGGTTCGAATTTCCGAGTCGGATGTTTCGCAGGACATCACGCTCTCACACTCCGGCGTGTCGCTCAAAGGAACAGTTACGGACACCGAAGGCAATCCACTGAACGGGATTTCCGTCGACGTCGACGGTGAAGGGTCGACCACAACTGGATCGGAGGGCCAGTACAACTTTAGCAGCCTCCCGTTCGGCACACACGAGGTGACAGTCGGACACCCGGATTACGAAACAAAGACGCGAACAGTCGAAGTCGAACGGAGTCAATCCAACGACGAGTCGTTCAGTCTCACACGAGAGACGCCCGTCCGACTCAGTATCGATTCGGTCTCGCCGGATTCCTGGCAGGCCGGTGATGAAGTGACTGTGAAATACTCCTTCGACGAGGAAGTCTACGATAGGGTCGACTTCAGCGTCGACGGGATCGAACAAGACGAATTGGAGACCGAGTACGGGACGTTCGAGGGAGAGAAGACGTTCACCGTACCCGAACGTCAACAGATCAAGGAGGGACAGTACACTGTCGAACTCTCGACACTCGGGACGACCAAAACCGAATCGTTCGGGATCTCGAACGTCTTCGACTCCGAACAGGGTGATTTCTCCGAGACGGACTACCAGTCACCAGCCGGTGACTTCGTCGAGGTGAGTCTCTCAACGGGTGATCTCAATGAGGCCTACATACTGATCGGCGGCGATGAGGATGCCGATGGGGGAAACTTCGAGAACTATCTCGATGTATTGCATGTTTCGGGTGACGCTACGTTCGTCATCAATACCCGGCTCGTCGGCAGTGACCGACCGTCCGAAGACGTCTACATTCCCGTTGATGGGGATGTCACAAGCTACGCCCATTCGATTGGGGCCGACAGCGAACCCACAGGGGAGTTCGAAGACGTTTCGTTCGAAGACGATAACGGAAACGAGATCGCCGCAACGCTCGCGGAGTTCCGAAGCCAACAGGGCGTGTCTTCGATGGGGAGCCCGCTGCAGGCCAATCGCTACCAACTCGTCGGTGGCGGAAGCGGGACGATTATCGACCGAAGCGACGATACTCCGGACTTCCGCCAGCCGATTGCCCGGTCGAATCTCGTGTTGACCCAGCCGGAGCTCGGCGATGTGAATATCTACACGCTCCCCCCGGGGTCGGCAGATCGCGTCGACCAGTTCGATGATGGGGGCGAGGCCATCGGCTCCGGTGATATCGGGTCACTACTCGGTGAGGCAACCGAGACCGACCGAATCGCTCGGGGAGATCGGATTCTTATCGAAGTACAGGCAAGCGGGATGTACGGTGCGCTGTTCGATCAGGCCGCAAGCGAGCAGACCACAGTAAGCGATGGCGATGTCGATAACATCCGGCTCGAACAGATCAATACGCTGCTCGAACATCACGAAGGAGTCCATATCGGACTCAAAACTACTGAACTCGGTGGCCCGAATCACGGCGGCTCGACGCTCCAGTTCGAAAACGTCGACAGCAGTGATCTCCACGTGTTAGCCGACGACACCGCAGATCAGTGGGACAACCCCGATGCGATCGGAACTGACCCACTCATCGGCGGCTTCTACGTCGTCATCGACACCCGTGGCAACGACCCGTTCGACAGACAGCCACGCGATGGCGACAAACTCTCGTTCGATATCGCCTACGAGTCGCCGCCGGACAGTCGGTACGAGTACAGCGATTACTCGTTTGGCAACCCTCCGGATCCGTTCGATCCCGCCGTGAGCGAAGTCGACGGACTCGAGCACTTCCCGTACTTCGGATCGCGTGATGCAACCGTGAGTGCCAACGATTCGTTCGTCTTTGAGGCCCCTTACATCGATTACGGCGAAACCACACTAGACGACGAGCTAATCGTCGCCGCCGAAGCCGGTGGCGTCATCTCGGGGGAGACCAACATCGCGCCGGGCTCGCAGGCCGAGATGGAGTTAGTCGCGAGCAACCGTCCGAACCCGAAGACGATCACGATCGAGGAGATCGAAATCAGCGAAGACGGTACCTTCGAGGTAACCGAAGACTTCTCCGATTTCGAGCCAGGCGAACGAGTTGAAGTCGAGTTCTACTCACAGGGGCGGCTTATCGACAACCGACTCATCGACAAACGCGGTGTGAGAGTCGTCGACGACCTCGACAATCCATCGGCCTTCGAGATCGAATCGCTGACCGAAGAGGCGGACGTCGTTCGCGGCCAGCGGCTCTCGGCGATCGAAACGACGATTGTCAACACCGGCGAGATCGCCGATCGGCAACTGGTCGAATTCACTCTCGACGGGGAGACGATCAGAAACCAATCCGTGACGCTCGATGCCGGCGAGGACGTATCTCTGGATCTCTCCGAGGAGTTCGTCGTGCTGCCAGCCGGCGAGTACGAGTACACCGTCCGGACCGAGGATGACGAACGGACCGGCCAGCTCACCGTTACCGAACCCGACTCGGAGAACGAAACACGAATCAACAGTCTCGACTCCGAGGGGCCAACAGTGAGCGATTCGCCCGAAGAGTCCGACGAGCCGGACAGCCCGTCGGAATCCGATCCGGAGGGACTGTTCGGGCTGTTCGGTATCCGGAGTCGGGATGTCGCGGTCGCGGCGACAGTTACCGGTGCGATGCACCTCCTCGGTCAGTGGACCTGAGCGAATCGAACCAGGATACAAATCCGAACCGTCACCGATCGTGACGACCGCCAATCCGAAGCGTCGATGTCTTACCGAAACCACAGGTTTCGGCAGCCTTCGGTATCCTTTTCGACCCGGCGTTCAATATTGATTATGTATGACTGGACTCTTTGATCACGTAATGCTGCGTGTCGACGACCTCGAAACGTCGGTCGATTGGTATCAGACCCACCTCGGCTACGAGGAGAAGGACCGCCACGAGGGCGACGACTTCAGCATCGTCTATCTCGGTCCCGAAGGGATGCACGACGACGGCGCGATGCTCGAACTCACCTCGAACCACGGCGAGACCACAGACGAAGTTGGCGATGCCTGGGGCCACATCGCGGTCCGGGTCCCCGAGGGCGAACTCGAAGCCCACTACCAGCAGCTCATGGACGAAGGTGTCGAGGACTACCGGGACCCCGAATCCTGTGGCGGTCGCTACGCCTTCGTCAAAGACCCCGACGGCCACGAGGTCGAGATCGTCCAGCGCGATTACGGTGCCTTGTGGTCCATTGACCACACGATGATCCGTGTCGAGGACGCCGACGAGGCCCTTGGATTCTGGACCCGGAAATTCGAGTACGTCGAACCGCGCTCCCGGTGGGAGGCCAGCTCCTTTGCCAACTACTTCATGGGTCCCGAAGACGCCCCCAAAGAGGCGATGTGGCTCGAACTCACCTACAACTACGACGGGCGCTCCTACACGATGGGTGATGCGTGGGGTCACCTCTGTGTGCGCGTCGACGATCTCCAGGATGACTGGGACCAGCTCATGCTCCGCGAAGCAGCGGACTACCGGAGTCCCGAAGAGTGCGACGATCTGTATGCCTTTACGACCGACCAGGACGGCCACGAGATCGAACTCATCGAGCGCGATCCCGACGCCGAGTCGCTGTTCCCGTTCTAGGGGTCGCCGAGCACATTCTTTTTTGCGTACCGCTCCGAGGAGCCGCTATGCAACTGATAGTTTGTGGACTCGGTGGGGCAGGCAGTCGACTTGCCGAGGCACTCGTGGTGGCCGACAGTCGCGGCCAGCGATCCTCGGTCGCCGATAGTGTCGCCCTTGATACCGATGAAAGGTCGCTTAGTGACCTCGAACGAATTCCTAACGAACATCGCCATCTGTATGGGGTTCTCGAAAGCTCCGGGCGGGGGTTCGATGGCCACCGTGACCGGGGACGAGAAGTTGCCAATGAAGAACTGACCGAACTGTTCCGGGCGGTCGACGACCTCGAAACCTCCCGTGGTGACGCTTTTTTACTCTGTACAGGTCTTGCTGGAGCCACTGGGGCGACACTGCTTCCACACCTCGCAGCCAAACTTCGTACTGTCTTCGAGATTCCGATTTACGGACTGGGTGTGCTTCCGGACACCGACGTGAACGAGAATGAGGGCGACGAGACAGGCACGCAAGTCGACCGAGCAGTAAATGCGGGACTGGCAATCGATAGTGTTACTGAGGCAACCGACTCACTTTTGCTGTTCGACAACGCGCTGTGGACCAAGACGACTGAAACGGATTCCGAACCGGAGGTTCGAGCGGGGCTCAACGAGACGGTCGCGACCCGCGTGACCGCACTGTTCAAGGCCGGCGAAACCGACCGCAGCGGACGGGTCGCCGAAAGCGTTGTCGACGCCTCAGAAGTAATTAACACCCTTAGTGGCGGGGGGATTGCGAGTCTTGGCTACGCGAGCCAAGAGATAGATCGACCAACCAAATCACGGTTCGGGCTCGGGCTATTTATGCAGGACAAAAAACTCGACGAGACGACTGCGATCAAGGCCATCGAGACAACAGTCAGACGCGCGGTGAATGGCAAGCTCACAGTCGACGTCGACCGGGGATTAGTCCAGCGTGGACTGCTAGTGACTGCTGGGCCACCTGAATGGCTCAACCGTCAAGCCATCGCCGACGCTCGGTCGTGGCTGGCTCAAGAAACTAGTAGTGTCGAAATTCGGGGTGGCGATATTCCGACACCAGACACCGACACAATAGTTGCGCTCGTAGTGTTGGCTGGTGTGGGTAACTGCCAGCGGATAGCAGAACTGCGCACAGCCGCCGCCGACAGCATAGAGTAGCGGCTCTCAATTGACTATATTTATTCACCGAGAGAACCCGCTGTTTAGAGCGGACGTAAATCGCGTCACTTGACTTCGCAACCCACGTCCACGATAGATTATATATTGAACAGAAATTATTAGTGCCAAAATAACGTACAAATTATTGTGCGAACTGAAATTGATATAGAGCGAGGGAGCGATCTCCATGAGCAGGTAAAAGACTACGCCCGCGACAATGGTATTCGACATCCTCGTGCCTACGCTGAATTAATCGAGTACGGATTAGACACCAGTGACAACGATAACTAAGACACTTCAAGCGACGTTTGCTCAACCGACAGCGCACAAGCAGTCGAAACTCAACGACCTGCTTGAAACCTATCGTGATGGTCTACAAGAGGCGTTCGACGCCGGAGCGAACACAATGTCGTCTGTGAGTGATATTGTGACGCCCTACGACCTACCGTATCAGGCCAAAGCCGCGCTCTGTAACTACGTCCCGAAACTACGGAAGACGTACAACGCCAAAGAGTTGGACGACAGCCACCCGATACGGTTCACGAACCAAGCCGCGAAATTTGACCACTCCGCAAAGCGTGACTATGAGTTCACGTGGTGGGTTCCGCGTCCTGGTCGCGGTACGAACTTTTGGATGCCACTTCGTATTAATCCCGAACAAGAAGATCTCTGGCAAGATCTCGTATCGGAGGATGCGAAGGCTGGCGAGATACGGCTTCAGAAACACCGGAAGAATTGGGTACTACACGTCACCGTCAAGTACCCGGTCGAAGAACCAGAAACGGACGGTGACGCCACACACATCGGCTTAGACATCGGAGAGACCGCTCTAATCACGGGCTGTGCCCTCAAAGACGGTTCTCCGACTGACCCGTTCGTGTGTAGCGGAAGCAGAGCGAAGCATCTCCGCAAAGAGATGCATACGACTCTAAAACGACTTCAAGAGCGTGACGCATCAGAGTGGCATACCGACGAACGGTTCGACTACTACCAGAACGCGCTCGCCGACATCGTAGAGAAGGCATCTCGGCAAGCTGTTGAGTACGCCAAGCAGTTTGAAAACCCGGTGTTGGTAATGGAGGACTTGACGTACATCCGCGAACGTCTTGACTACGGGAAGTATATGAATCGTCGCCTCCACTCGTGGGCGTTTGCCCGGCTGCAAGGGCGAATTGAGGACAAGGCGACAGAAGCAGGTATCCCGGTCGAGTACGTCGACCCGGCGTACACCTCGCAGACGTGCCACTCGTGTCACCGTATCGGTCGGCGGGACTCCCAAGCCGAGTTCCGATGTCCGAACGACGATTGTCACGTTTCGACGTTTCAGGCCGATATCAACGCTTCCGCGAATATCGCACGACGGGTTGACCCATGGGGAGAGAGCGTCCCGCTTGACAAGGCCGGATGCGATGACTCGCCACGGGATGGGAGCGGTTGTGACACCGCCACGACTCACCGTGAGACGAGCGTACCAGCGCAGATGACGCTCACGGCCTACGAAGAGTCGGAACCCTCTGCCAGCGTTCACGAGACTACATCTCGTGAGTCAACCAGAACCGACAGTTCTGGAGACACTGACTAACTGGTATTCTCCATGCGTGGGAAGCCTCGCCGTCATCGGGCGTAGTCCGACTGTTTGAGAGAGCAAAGCTCTCTCCGTTTACGGTGAGGAGGATGTCACGCAACTCATCGTCTGTGGACTCGGCGGCACAGGCAGCCGGATCGCCGACACGCTGGCGGCGGCTGACGAACGCGGCCCGCGGTCGGCGGTCGTCGACACCGTTGCCCTCGATACCGACCAGGGGTCGCTGGCCGACCTCGAAACGATACCCGAAGACAACCGCCATCTGTACGGCACACTCACCGGCTCCGGCCGGGGGTTCGATGGCCACCGCAACCGAGGATGGGAGGCTGCCGACGAGGAGCTGACCGAGCTGTTTCGGGCGGTCGACGACTTTCGACCTCCCGTGGCGATGCATTCCTGTTGTGTACCAGCCTCGCTGGAGGTACCGGGGCGACGCTACTGCCGAAACTCGCTGCCGAACTCCGTGCGGTGTACGGAGTACCGATCTACGACGTTGGGGTGCTGCCGGAGACGGACCGAACCGAGACCACCGACCAGCAGCACCGAGCAGCCAACGCCGGGAAAGCGGTCGACCCCGTGTTGAAAGTGACCGACGCGCTGTTCATCTTCGACAACGCGTTGTGGACCAAAACCGCCGAGTCCGCGGTCGAACCCGCGGTTCGAGACCGACTCAACGAGACGCTGGCGACCCGACTGGTCGCGCTGTTCGAGGCCGGAGAAGCCGACCGCAGCGGGCGAGTCGCCGAAAGTGTGGTCGACGCAAGCGAGGTGATCAATACCCTCACGGAGGGTCGGATCGTCGCCCTCGGCTACGCCACACAGGAAATCGAGCGGCCGACCGAATCCCGGTTCGGACTGGGACTGTTCTCAAAGGAGGTCGACCTCGACGAGACAACGGCGATCAAAGCCATCGAAA
>Ga0306893_100625_pt1 | contig 10353 bp, 18 predicted proteins | sample AntDeeMetagen293_FD_190417 | JGI IMG/M metagenome (GOLD analysis project Ga0306893, IMG submission 190417) | Saline lake microbial communities from Deep lake, Antarctica - Metagenome #293 (v2) (version 2) | ecosystem: Environmental > Aquatic > Non-marine Saline and Alkaline > Saline | place...
GATAGGAGTAACGGCTGATTGGCACAGCCAGTAGCCGCCCAATGTGGTAGCTACAAACCGTAAACATCCCAACCCAGCGGTGCGGTGCCGTGGGAATCTTCGCCGTTCAGGGCGGAGAGGATGTCAATTAAAAGAATGGGAAGAGCGTGTGTATGTTCGTTTGGGTTATATTAATATTATATTAAAATTTTCTGAGGAATTAGAACCGACAGACCAAATATATTCACATATTGCTAATGAGATACATTCATCAGATGTAAATTCACATATCGTAGAACAAACAGAAAATTCTGTTATAGTACGCTTAGAAGTTTAAAAGATGTATCTATTGATATAAAAAATCTTAAGATTCATATGTCAAGGAATGCAAACATAAGTATTGATATTCAAAATGCAGAAAAGATAGGAACTTTTGAAACGCTTCATGATGGTTTAGAAAGAGCATATTCATATGTAAAGTGAATTTTATCAGAAAAAATAGATAATATATTCAGTAAAAAGTTATATAAGCTATCCCTCTTTAGATGTACTGTATGAGTAATACAGAACACACAATATATGCAACGCTTGAACGAGGAATAAGTGGAATGTACGTAACGGTTATGCCTGATGATATGTTTCCTACATACACTACAGGACCTATAACGAAAGCCGTTCGTAAGCATATTGATTTAGATAGACTGATTGATGAAGAAAATCCAACAGATAAAATTGAGCTAGGTAAAATTACATACCCATCAAATAACAGTCAGATTGACAGTTCAGATATTACTATTACTAGTATTGTAGATAATATCGAACAAAAATACGCACGAGCCGTATAGTAATTTCGAAATACTTAATACACTCACTGTACAATATATTATTGTAATAAGGATTCATGGTCTAGTCTGGTATGACGCTGCCCTGACATGGCAGAAAACCACGGTTCAAATCCGTGTGAATCCATTCGGTTAACATTGTGTCCCTATTGGGGTAGTGGTATCCTCTCACCTTGTGGTGGTGAAGACGTGGGTTCAATTCCCACATAGGGACCTTATATCAATTACTACTTTGTTATCATATTATAATATTATATACAATTATGAATACTATATAATTACCAATTTAATATACAATTATAACCATAATCATATATTATATAAGTAACCGGCCCTATGAAAAGATAGGAGGTATGGGAGTATATTAATTAAATAGTTTTGTTGGGGGACGAACTATTTAAAATTTATATTCTATCTTATTTGATAATACCTCCTTAGTTTTCAACATTTAGGAAATATGCATGAAGTGAGAATCTGTATACGCATATATCCGAATTTGTTTCAATTAAATCAACTTGAACACTTTCTCTTTCAGAGAATTCTGTAAGGTTATTGTGAATTTCATCTAATTCATTTTCGGTAAAGTCATTAATATATATATACATACATCAATTTCGAATAAAGATTTGTTCAATTCACTATAATCCATATGTTTTAAATCAATATCTTTATTTTCTGGAGCATCAATCCACTCGAAAAACTCTGGTCCGAATTGTCTCTGAATCTTGGAAACAAATTTCTCAATATGTTGGTCGTATCTCATAGTTATATTAGAGTGCGAGAAGTTAAATAACCACGCGAAATTAAAATATAGCTACTAAAATTAATCTGAGTTACAGACATTGCATAGAGTATGTGAATTTTAAGGACTTGTATATTAATTAATTTACGAGAAAATATTTGATATTGTACGTAACTCGGCTACATATTTATTATCTATAAGTATATTTTTTACATCCGTATCTACGTTATTGTTTTGTATCAGTTGAGATTGAACCTTGCATGTTGAGAGTATTTCATCTTCTAAATCCCAATTATATTCCGTTTGTAAGAATTGTTTTAATCCAGTTATACTCCCATCATATTGGATATCGCCATACCTTGAAATAATTATTCTACCTGTTTCATAGTTTAAAATAGCTGTTGGTCTATCAAAATAAATAATGTTTTCAGATTCCATTGATTCTAAATCATATAATTTATATTCACCAGAAATTAGTTTATCTATAGAAATGTCTAAAACAAGATTATTAATTAATTCTTCAGCAAGAGTATCATCGTGAATCTTAAATGTATATCCTGTTTTATATTCTGAATTAATTTCTTTTGTAGGTAGCTGATGAGAGGTTTTAATGTCTGCATTATAATAAAATACAGAATCTATTTTTGGTAATGAACTGTTACTATCTGATTCAGCCTTTTTGTACATTTGTTTTAAGTTTACCTCATATTCTGTGTCTTTTATGCACCTAGGCACACCCAATTCAGACTTGCTGTCTGTTTCTCTAATAATAACCGTTTCTTCTGTGCCTTCTCTGAATTGTGTTTCCTCAATATTCTCATTTTCTACCGTTCCCATTTGACCATCAATTTTCATATTATCTGTTGGTGCTCCTTCGTCACGAATTGGCAATATATAAATAGGTTTTTCTTTTATAGTCCATATTAATCCTGCGCCGTACCGGATATTTGGCAAATTAATGTTATAATTATCCATAGAATTAATTTATGTAACATATAATATATATTTATGGACGCTTTCATTAATAAATATACAGTGATAACGGATATGTGATGACCAGTGAGACTAGTATGGATGCACCGTACGTTACTAGGGTCGAGGTACAATACTAAAAATAGATAGGACCAAATAGACTCCGTGAAAATAAAACCGTTAGAGAGCGAATTAATAGGCAATCAGAAGAAATCTTATCTAACCGTGTACAGAAAATAATGGAATTTTTGTAGTTTTGATATATTCAAATAATAGTACCGCAGAAATATATGATAAAATAGCAGATAATATTTAAAAATTGTTTTTTATATAATCAAACCGAAAGTGTTTTTATGTTGTGTCTACTTGTATAGTATGTCGCAAGAAATTGTGACAGAACGTATCCCTAAAGGGTGCGTTTATTATGCTCACTTCCATCAGGAGGGGTACTCCACACCCTCTTTGAACGGGCGTATAGCTCAATCTGGTTAGAGCACCACGCTCATAACGTGGTGGTTGCCGGTTCAAATCCGGTTACGCCCATATTATTTCTGATTATGGCCTAGTTGCATCATATATATTTTGTATTTCTGATTGTGTAAAAGCTCGATTATATAATCGTATATCATCTTGTTTTCCATCTATGTGATATCCACCATCTTCATAGGTTCCTATTATTGGCGTTCCATTCGTTTTTCCATTCCATGTTATATTAGAATCGATAATATTAGAACCATTTTTATAAAGTTTAAGTCGGTCTGATTCTATCGTTGCAGCTACAAACATCTAACTTCCTACATCTATAGGTACGGAACTTCTATTCGATTGAACATTATTATATCCGTTTCTAACCCAAATTCCTAATTTTCCTGTATCACCACTGGTATAAATTCTCCATCCATCATTATTTTGCATATGTATTGAAATTGTATGATTATCACCCCCCGCAGGTGTAGAAGAATCTAAATTAACCCAAGACATGACGGTTACTTCATTAAGTGTGTCATAAATTGTTGGTAATGTAATGTCATCATTGACGCCATTAAAATAAAAATTTCCACTATTTGAACCACTATCAAAGTCTTTTACACCACTGTTTGAGTGATATTCCGCACCATTAACATTTCCATCATAAGCCGTACTATCACCCCAGTTTATGTTAGAGAATTCATCGTTTGATGCATAATCTCGCGCATCACCATCTTCAAATCGGTACCACGCGATTAAATCTTGTACGTTTACACTTTCTGGTATTTCAGTTTCTGTAACTTCTATAGTAAAAATATCTGTTCTTGTTATCTCATTTATATCATCATGGTTAATACTTATTTGGAATTCTAAATCTACGATGTTACCTACGGTATTTAATTCATTAGATATATTTAAATCCGATAAAATGACGCTATCTAATTGGTCTGTAATATTTTTACTGTCATTATCTCGTTTTGTTATCGAAATATCCTTATTTTCATATAATTGTATATATTCTGTATCTTTTTTAATTTTGCCATCTAGTTTAATAGTGATATTTTTGTTTGGGTTAATATTTAATGTAGATATCTTAAAATTATTAAATTTAAATTTTATATTAGAATCTATCTTATTTTCTGGAATACTATAATTAGAAATAGATACCTTGGCAGCGATTGCAGATTGATTTATGATGTTCGTTTCATATAACGTTCCAAACGTGAATCCACACCAAGTAACGTTAGTGAATTACCTCGATGTCAAGCATCGAGGCTTTCTGCTTCTTCGACAGAACTTGCATTGCAGAGGTTCCGGTCTCCACGGGCGTTAATTCGGGTCATCCCAACCCTAGAGTGTCGGAATACTACTATTCTTACTTGAATGTTTTAGCTCTACTATGAACCAGCGTGTTACGCTTTGTTCGGGAGGTCATCGTATTCATTTTCAGAACACATTCCAACCGTATATAATACGTATCACCGTATAATATTAAATGTTTCGATTACTGCGTCGAATTCATCCACAAGCCCCGTGGTATTCTCCTACAACACTGATAAATTCCTTCGTTGCATTATATTTATTATGCTTTTATGAACCTATTAATTTATCGTAATTTAAAAATTTATTTGTATACATACAAACAACCATATCTTATATGTCATAGTAGAGCGCTATACTCATGACGTAGTAGTTGCTAGTTCAAATTAGATTAAAACTACTTTAATGCAAAAAGTATATAGTATATGACATCATATTTATATATAATATGGCATCTTCAATCAATGTCCGAAGAATTAACTTTTTGATAAACATAGATAGTGTAACATATAATTTGTTATTTGAAACGGTACAAAAAATTGAAGATGTATCAATAAGAGCAAAAGATTCACATACTGTTCAGATATGTGCGGATAAAAATGGGTATGACAAATTACTAAATAAGCTAGATGAACAATCATATCATGCTGAGTCTAAAATCGATAAAAAAGAATATATAAAAATAAAAAATGCGGTATCCAAGAAAGTACATTCTATACTAAGAAATTAATATAATCAAAAAGTATATAATATAAGAGTATTATATTTTAATTATATGACTGTGTCAATAACATTAAAAATAAAAAAAGATGATGTTAAACGAGATATAATATATAATCTTATACATAATGATAATGAAATATCAATAGAATATAATAACGTTGATTCGGATACGATTAAATTGGAAGGTAATGAGAAGGATTTCTGGAATCTAACTTCACAATTAGATATGCAGAGTGATATATCTCATGAATATGGTCAATATGAATACAAAAAATCTAATGATGAATTAAGTAATATAATATCTAGAAAACTAAGTGACAAATAGAATCAAAGTTTATTACGGTGGATGGAATTCGAATATTTTATATGTATACCTCTATAAGTTGTATATGCAACAGGGGCTTGTGGCTTAGCCCGGACTAAAGCGGCGGTCTTCTAAACCGCAAATCGTGGGTTCAAATCCCACCAAGCCCGTTACTATTTATTGTATATAAAATTTTAATTATAGAACACTGTTTATTATGCCTGTATGGTTTATTTTACTTTTGTTAATTGTCGAAAACGTAATTAAATATGAATTATGTACTCTAAGAGCCTAAGAGTCAGATATTCCGTTATTGTTGATAGATTATATTCATTTATTTGAGATAATTTACGTCAATTGTTGTACGTTAGTTATATAATCAACGAACTCTATAGACTACATAGAATGTCAAAAAACACATTAAAGTATAGCGCACAGTCAGTTCGGGATTTATCAATCCCTGAAGGAATAAATTCGCCTAATGCAAAGCTAATTTATGTCTATTTAAAATCTGTTAAATCAGCAACAATTGACCAATTATGTTCATCATTAGGTCTAAAGAAACTCACAGCATTCCCAATTATATCTTCCTTGAGAAAAAGTGGATTTATAGAAAAATTAGACGATATATACAAACCGACAAAGTGAATCAATTATTCGTTTGTTCGTTTACCCATTCATCTCGTTTTTTTAATGCGTTTTTACCCTTATTTGTAATTAAATAGCGATGGGTGTAGCGTTTATCACGTTGTATTTCCTTTTCAATATAATCGTATTTAACAATGACATCAATATTAATACGAATTCTTCCTAAATCAATGTCCTTACTATAGTAGTCTTCCATACTATTTTTAATATTAGTATCTGTCGGTTCATTCAATCCGTTAATTACACGTAGTAAGTCTCTTTGAAATCCGATGAGATTATGCATATTATACATAAATATGTAACACATACTATTATAAGTATTCCGAAATCGACTAAATATATTCAGAATATTTAGACATAATATATAGTATAATTAAATAAAAAATTGAAAGGTTAAATAATTATTACATAACGATTATAACCTCATAGGGTAATATACAAATATGTCGCTACAAAATTTTGCAAGCAAAATAGATTCAATACCAAGTGTTTCAAATGTGGTTTATGATGAAAGTGAAGACCACGTAGAAGTTATATTCAAATCTAATCCAAAATATTGTTCAAAACAAATTATTGAAATTCGAGATAATTATCCGGCAGTAAAACAATTAAAAGAGAAAACAGAAAATGAAAACACAATTCTAGTCTATTCAAATTAGAAATCAACGGTTTTAAGTTACTATACGCGAATTATTATGTATGGTAGAACCAGAAAAAGAAGCTAATATCGATACGGTAAAGAAAACGGTGATTTCAAACTCCATACTGAACAAACAGATACGCATTTGATTTGCACCTTGGAAGTGGATGATGAAACGCATTCATGTCGTATTCCTTTAGAAATAAATTCCGTTACATCTGAAGTATATCCAATGGGTGATATTGATTTTGAAAATATCAAACTTTTATCTGTATCTTTTAGCCGAGAAACAGATTGGTCTAATGAGGCATTCCAAGTTTCTTATTGGGCAGAGCCTATTGATAAAAATGACGATTTAGACTCATTTATCAAAGATGATTGTCGAATACTGCGTCAATATTATTGTCCTCGTGGATTGATTGGAGAACCAGCAATGGATGAAGTGATAGATTGTACGGATGATTCTACAGAACAGAATTATTTTGTATGTGATATTAGAAATTTCACACATGCTGCCACGCCAAATCCATGGGGTCAATATTCAATGGCTGTATTATATGAAGATGAAGAAGTAGCGGATAGAGTATTTAATCATGATAAACTACATTTTGATAAAGAAAAATATCATCTCACACCACCAAGTGAAACACCTAATTTTGAACTTGATTGAATAACGGTAAAAGATTACGACAAAGTGTCTGTTAAAATAACCATCTTCTTAATTGTTGTACACTTATAATTTTCATCAGTAACGTGTTTTCGATATGATGTATTAACACGTTTAATTTTAAGTTGATGGGATGTTAAATGAGTATATTCCCTATCTGTTCCAATATCATGCGCATCAATATATCCGTCTGAACGGAATACTTCATCCCCATTATCATCAACAATAAATTCCACACCAATATATTCGCCCTCACGAGGGATTTCTGGTGGTGAATCGAGATGAAGCGTTTCATACAATTCGATTCCATCGTCCCCATCCAAATAAAATTTAACTTCATACTGTGTTGTATCTGGTTTTCCCTCAAGGTCATTTAGGCGATTTTGTTTATTTTCGTCCATATAAAACTATATTCTCTACGGTAACTTAATACTTATGATTAAATTTTGTACCTGTATTATATATCAATTCCGATATCAATATATTAAAGTGATTGAATAACATATTATGTGCTATGCCTACAATGAAGAATATTTTAAATTTTACGTATCATGTTTTGATACCTTGTTTAATTGGGTATTTTGCATACGCTTCATTTACGATGATGTCTCCACTTACTCATATTGGATTAACTATATTCTGTATTTTATTGGCTTTATGGGCTACATTAGACTACCCAATTGATAAACTCCCAGACCAACCAGTGTTATTTTCTATTCTGGGTATCTTTCTGACGATAACGGTTACTCTAAAACAATTAGAAGATAGTGTATTTGAATCACCAACAGTTATTGAAGGTATTTTATCTCTATTTGTCGGCGTATTGGGTGGTATACTTCTCTGGTTGTCTATGATTGTGATAATTTCTGGATTAATTACATCTATGACCGATATACAATTAACAGCGAATAATAATATAAATGACCCTTACAATGACCCACATGCAGCAAGAATTTTAGATAACGATAATTAATCTAAAATTGATAAGCTGTCAACGATGATACCGTCAATACCCAATTGAATAATTTCTTGGATATGTTCTTTCTTAGATAATCCCCACGCATATATTTCAATATTGTTCTTGTTACATTTATATATAATATCTTCAGATAATAATTTACGATGTAGTGTGAGAAAATCACCATCTAATTCACAAATGAAATTTAATCCTTTTTCTGAATGTGTAATCGAATTCGTTGAAACACCAGTGTGATTTAGTAGATTAGCTCTTGGACAAATTAATCCGATATCATAATCTACATCTAAATTATTTATTTTCCTTATTTGTTTAGGATTAAACGATTGGAATAATAACTTTTCATCATATGATTTAAACTGTTTAAATAGCTTGCTTGTGATATCTACATCTTTTTTAAATTCAAATAATATAGGTATTTCACACAAATTTAATACCTCGCTTATCAGAGGTATTTTCTGCTTGCTTTTAAATATAGTATGATTCTTTAGCGTACTATAATCCGTATCTTTAATAGGTGTATTTAGTCCAGATGCTCTCTTAAGTGTATCATCATGGAATATAATATATTTGCCATCTTTTGTTTGTCTAATATCTAATTCAACAATATCACAAGTTTTGTTTGCAGATTTAACGGCTTGAATAGTATTTTCTACATTATCTTTAGCAAGTCCTCTATGTCCAATTATTTTAATATCATTTAAATTATCCATATATATTATATAACTCATATTGTTAAAAAAGATACCGACAATTTATTGAATATTTTATCAGTAGTATAGGAGAATACCCCGATGCTTGACATCGGGGATGAATCCCTGCAGTAATCGAAACAATTAAATACGAACGATTGTAGTATACAATTGTGAAACTGGCGTACAAGTATAAAGCTCACCCCACAATAAAACAACAGGAAGAGTTACAACGTCAGTTCAAAACACACGCAACAATATTCAATAAAGCACTTGAAACACTAGATGATGAGTGGATTCCCAAGTACAAAATGTACAATCAGTTACCAACGTGGAAACAAGAAAATCCAAACCTGAAAACCGTCCACTCTAAAGCCGCTCAAGAAACCGTAGGGCGAATATACCGAGCTATAAGTGGATTATCTGCTCAAAAACAAAACGGACGAAAAGTTGGAAGACTTCGTTATAAAAATTCACTTAACAGCATTGAATACAACCAATCCGGTTTTAAAGTAAATGATGATACTGTATACTTATCAAAGATTGGTGATATCCCTATTACCAAACACCGACCGGTCGAAGGTAATGTGAAAGGTGTCACTATCAAGCAGTCTCAAACGAGTGAATGGTATATCAGTGTAATTGTAGACGTTGAAACAACAAAAGAAATACCAATCGAAGACATAGAAGAAGATAATGTTGTTGGTATTGATGTTAACGTTTCTAACTTGTTTGCTGATACCGAAGGTAACAAACTCGAAAGTTTGTATACGTTCTTGAAACCTGAGTTAGAACGTGTACGGAAAGAACATCGAAACTTATCTCGTAAGGAATACGAATCTAATAATTGGTATAAGCAAAAGCAGAAACTTGCAAAAGCATATGATAATTTGGTGAACAAGCGAGATGACGTGTTACATAAAATGTCAAGGTGGTATGTTGAAAAGTATGATTTAATCGCATTAGAAGATATTGATTCCAAGGAGTTATCTGAGAAAGGTAACGGACTTGGAAAATATATTCGGAGTCAAGCGTGGAGTCGGTTCGCTGAATTCGTGAGTTACAAAGCTTCACAAGCTGGGACTCACGTTGTTCAAGTGGACCCTGCGTATACAAGTCAAGATTGCTCTAATCCGTCTTGTGATGCCCGTGAGAAGAAGTCCTTATCGGAACGAGAGCATTCATGCTCAGAGTGTGGATTGTCGATGGATAGGGATGTTAACGCGGCGTGGAATGTGTTGTTTAAGAGTTTTGATAAGATAGGTCAGGGATTGGCCGAATTGACGCCTGTTGAGACTGGAACCGCTGATGAAACGCTTGTTTCGTTAAGTTCTGTCGTAGACGCAGGAAGCCTCGATGCTTGACATCGAGGTTATTCAC
>Ga0306893_100641_pt1 | contig 9998 bp, 10 predicted proteins | sample AntDeeMetagen293_FD_190417 | JGI IMG/M metagenome (GOLD analysis project Ga0306893, IMG submission 190417) | Saline lake microbial communities from Deep lake, Antarctica - Metagenome #293 (v2) (version 2) | ecosystem: Environmental > Aquatic > Non-marine Saline and Alkaline > Saline | place...
AAGGAATAAAAATAACTTGGGACAACTTCAATAAGAACTAAGTTAAGCTATGCTTTAAGCATCAAGGTAGAAACTCCTAACAATTTGTCCTTCAAAAGCGATACATAAATCGTTTATTTTTTTTGAATTTTTGAAATCCCTTCTTATAAAAAAAACCTGCCATCTCTGGCAGGTTCAACTTAATCAAAACAAAATTAATCAATATTAGAATTTTAAGTTAATCGCAAGATTAAACTCATCATAAATAGTTTTGTCACCTAAGTTATCAAAAAAGCTACCTGAGCCATATCTCACGTTATATTTTGTTCTATCAATACTAAGATTTGTAGTCGCTGAATTTTCAGTCATTTTCAAATCAAAAGCGATTGGATTGGTATTTCCTTTAATAGTAAGATCTCCAGACACCCCATACACATCGCCTTTTTTGGCCACTGTCGTAATGACAAATTTTGCAGTTTTATGAGTTTCTACACCAAAAAAATCATCTGATTTAAGATGCCCCATTAAGTCTGTTCTTTTGTCTCCTTCAAGATCAGTAACGTCAATAGAGGTCATATCTGCAGTGAATTCACCACCAATTAATTTTCCGTCCTCCATCAAGAAAAAACCGTCTTTCAAATTGATAGTTCCTGAGTGAGAACCCGTTAATTTTTCTCCTTCCCATTGGATGGTACTTTCTTTAACGTCAACTTGTTTCTTTTCAACCGTGTTGGTAAAAGCTACCAAGCCTAAGATAATTGTTGTGGCTAAAGCGCCTTTAAAAACATTCATTTTCATAATTTTAAATTTAGGGTTTGTGTTTATATTAAATTCTAGTAAATAATTCGTCTTTGGATTTTCTTACTTTCTTAGCATCTTTCAACTGATCGGTTTCACTTCTATAACCCACCGTTGCTAAAGTGACAGATTTCAGGTCTTTGGATTTCAAATCCAATAACTCATCAAATTCAGCTGAATCGAATCCTTCCATTGGGCAAACATCTATTTTAAGGTCTGCAGCTGCAGAAAGCAAATTTCCCAACGCAATGTAGACTTGGCGAGATGCCCAAATGTGTTTAACGTCTTCAGTAAATGTTAGCACAGAATTCTGAATCATTTCTCTTAAATCCTGAAAATCTTCTACTGGTTTATTTCTTGTTTCGCTATTATTTTTAATGAACTTATCAAGATACTGTTTATCCACATTGGTGTTGTAAGCAAAAACCAACAAATAAGAAGCGTCTGTAATTTGAGGTTGACCAAAAGCGGCTGGCTTTAGCTTAGCCCTAACATCAGGATCTTCTATCACCATCACTTCATAGGGTTGTAATCCGTAAGAAGAGGCAGACAATCGGATGGCTTCTAATAAGGTTTCCATATCATCTTTAGACACTTGTTTTTCTGGGTTAAATTTTTTCGTGGCATATCGCCAGTGTAAATTCTCAATGTATTTATTCATATATCAATTTCTTAGTTTGTTTAATAATAAGTTCAAATTTATTAATTCTTCAGAAGATAAATTGTCTGTAATATTCATCTCAGCATTATCGACCGCAGTATTAATAATACTTAAAGTTTTGACCCCTTGAGAAGTAATGGTTATATCGACTTTTCTCCGATTGGATTCGCACTGCTCTCTTTCTACATAACCTTTTTTTATTAACTTATCTACTAGACGCGTCGTGTTACTCATTTTATTAATCATCCTATCTTGGATAGTTTGCAGAGAACTTGGCTTGCCTTTCATGCCTTTTAATATTCTTAAGACATTAAATTGTTGTGTAGAGATATCAAATGGTTTTAAAGCAAAAGTGATTTCATCTGTTATCCAACTTCCTGTAAAAAGGAGATTAAGTAAGGCTCGCTTAGATTCTGGTAACTCTTGTGAAATTTTCAACTCTTTTTCGATAACCATGTTGTAACAATATTTGTACATACAAATGTATAACTCCTTAAGAAATGAAAAATTAAATTCTTTGTTAAATTACCACTAGCTTTTATGAATGTAAATTTTAAACGATTTTCGACTCTAGTCATGCAAGCTGTTAGGAATATTGTATTTTTACGACTTAAGATAATATTTAATCATGGAAAATTTAAGTGAAAAAAAATGGAATGAAGGTCTTAAAGCCTCTTCTAATTCAGAAATAATTGATGTAAGAACTCCTGATGAATTTAACGATGGTTATATAGAAGGAGCTCGCTTATTGAATATTCAAGACTCTAGTAAATTTATGGAAGAAGTTGAAAAACTTGATAAAGACAAGGACTACTATGTGTATTGTAGATCCGGCAGACGAAGTGAAATGGCTTGCCAACTCATGGAAAAAGCTGGAATTGATCATGCTTACAATTTGGAAGGTGGAATATTGGATTGGACTGGTAATGTAAAAAAATAGTATGAAAACTCTCACACTTTTAGCTGTTATCTGTCTTTTCGTTTCCTCATGTCAATCTCCAAACGAATCTACTCCTACATTGGTATCTTCTGAGGAAATGAAGAAATTAATGGACATGGATTCTATACAATTGATCGATGTTAGATCTTTGGAAGAATTTAGGGAAGGTCACCTTAAAGGCGCACAAAATCTTATTTATGATAATGATTTTGCTCAGAAAATAAGTCAACTTGATAAATCAAAACCTGTGGCGGTCTATTGTAAGACCGGAAGAAGATCTGAAGAATGTGCCAATATTTTAAAAAAAGCAGGATTCAAAAAGGTTTATGACTTGAAAGGAGGTTTAAGCCAGTGGAAATTTGAAGAAGAACTCGTTATAGATAGTTTACGCTAGAAAATGTAAGTTGTAATATATATAAACAGGGATTATTCATCAGAAAAAAATATATTTGCATAGATTATTTAATTAAGCCTTATGAAATTTATTATCTCTAGTACATATATGTTGAAAAACCTTCAGACTCTTGGAGGTGTGATCAACAATAATAATACGATGCCTATTTTGGATAATTTCTTATTCGAATTGGATCATAATTCCCTCAAGATATCAGCTTCAGATCTAGAAACCACTATGAGTTCTGCCCTAAATGTAGAATCTAGTGACCAAGGTGAAATTGCTGTTCCTGCAAGGTTGTTGCTAGAAACGCTTAAGTCGTTTCCAGAACAGCCACTTACCTTTCATAAACTGGACAATCATACTATTGAAATAAGTTCTGAACAAGGAAAATATGCTTTAGCCTATGCGAATGCAGAAGACTTTCCTTCTCCTGTGAGTATTGAGGATCCTAGCCAAACCGTTTTGGTCGGTGATATTTTAGCGACAGCAATCAACAAAACTATTTTCGCTACAGGAAATGATGATTTAAGACCAGTGATGAACGGTGTCTTTTTCAGATTTACACCAGAAGCTTTAATTTTTGTGGGGACAGATGCTCATAAACTTGTGAAGTATTCTAGAACAGATATAAAAGCAGACAAGCCAGCCGAGTTTATCATGCCTAAGAAACCTTTAAATCTTTTGAAAGGTGTTCTTTTAGGAAGTGAAGAGGATGTTCAAATAGAATTCAATGAATCGAATGCAAAATTCAGTTTTGAAAATTTAGAATTAACCTGTCGATTGGTTGATGGCAAATATCCCAATTATGAAGCCGTCATCCCACAGGAAAACCCAAACACATTAACTATAGATCGCTCTTTATTTTTGAGTTCTGTGAGAAGGGTTTCGATTTTTTCTAATAAAACCACTCATCAAATCCGCTTAAAAATCGCAGGAGCAGAATTAAATATTTCTGCAGAAGATTTAGATTATTCCAATAAAGCGGAAGAACGCTTAACTTGTGATTACCAAGGAGATGATTTAACAATTGGATTCAATTCCAAGTTTTTAACAGAAATGTTGAATAACTTAAACTCGGAGGATATCAAAATCAAAATGAGTTTGCCAAACAGAGCTGGAATCCTAACTCCAGTAGATGGCTTGGAAGAAGGCGAACACATTACTATGCTTGTCATGCCAGTTATGCTAGGGAATCAATAATCAATTTCATCGTTTTGTAAAATAACAAAAGCCTCCAATTTGGAGGCTTTTTGAATTCTGACAAACAAAACCTAATTTTTCAATATAGGGGCTTTTGTATATACGAGAACTTATCTATGACGGTTCTATTAATTAAAAAACTTAATACTAAAAGGGTAATGCGTTGGTTCGCCATTATTTGCTTTTATAGCATTAATGATGGGAAAAATTAAAGTTAACAAGCCAACAATGGCTAGAGTAATAAATCCAACTATGATGAGCATAAGTGGAATAGATATGATGCCCAAAATAATCATTGTCAATTGAAAATTCAAGATATCTTTTCCTTGCTGGTCCATATGCTCTACCTTATCCTTTTGGGTCAACCAAATCACTAAGGGAACAATAAATCCTCCAAAACCTGTAAAAAGGTTGAGTAATTGCGAAAGGTGTGTAAACAATAAAAGTTGTCTATCCTCTCTTAATAATGGGTCTTGATATACTTCCATGAATCCTTGTTTTTATAATAAGACTACTTCTTTTCAAATTCGTTACAAATTTTAACAATTAAATCTTAAAATATAAAAATTCAAGGTCTTAATTCTAAATCAAATTCTATGTGTATTAAAGAAACAGACTGTAAATTTGCATCATGATAAATAATGATACCATAATTGCTTTAGCAACTGCTTCTGGAAGTGGAGCTATAGCAGTGATTCGTGTGAGCGGAAACCAAGCCTTGGAGTTGTGCTCTCCCCTATTTGAAGCTAAAAGTGGAATTTCCATCTTAGACCAAAAGAGTCATACGTTGCAACTGGGGACTATTCAAGATGGGCAACGCATATTAGATGAAGTTTTAGTGAGCGTTTTTAGAGGTCATAAATCTTACACTGGTGAACCCACTGTTGAAATTTCTTGTCACGGGAGTTCTTTTATTCAAAAAGAAATCATTCAATTATTAATCAAAAAAGGATGCCGTTCTGCACAGCCCGGTGAATTTACCTTAAGAGCTTTTTTAAATGGTAAAATGGACTTGAGTCAGGCCGAAGCCGTAGCCGATTTGGTCTCTAGCGATAATGCTGCAAGCCACCAGCTGGCCATGCAACAGATGCGGGGTGGATTTACAAACCAAATTCAAGAACTTCGACAAGAACTTTTAGATTTTGCTTCTTTAATGGAACTTGAACTCGATTTTTCTGAAGAAGATGTTGAATTTGCCAATCGTGAGCAATTTCAGGCATTGGTCTTAAAAATACAAAAGGTTTTATCGCGGCTTATCGATTCGTTTGCTGTGGGAAATGTCATTAAAAACGGTATTCCAGTTACTATTGTCGGTGAACCTAATGTGGGTAAATCTACCTTGTTGAATGCCTTGCTCAACGAAGAACGAGCTATTGTAAGTGAAATTGCCGGCACAACTAGAGATACGATAGAGGATGAAATTTCTATAGGTGGTATTGGTTTTAGATTTATAGATACTGCCGGTATTCGAGAAACACAAGATACTATTGAAGGGCTTGGTATACAGCGAACTTTCGAAAAAATTAAACAGTCCCAAGTCATTATTAAATTAATAGACAGCCCCAAACTTTTTGATGATCAGCAAAAATTAAGAGCAACCGAATGGAAACGTGTTAAAGAAGATATACAACAGTTGAAAACCAACTTCCCAGAACGCCCTTTCCTCCTACTGGCAAATAAAGCTGACCTGCTTTCTCCAGAAAATAAGAACCTATTAACTAAAGAATTTAAGGATCTTCTTTTTATTTCAGCTAAGGATAAAACGGGCATAGAAGAAATCCAAACTCGATTGCTCAGTTTTGTAGATGATGGAGCGCTAAGGAATAATGATACCATTGTGACCAACTCAAGACATTATAATGCATTATTATTGGCTCTGGAAGAGATCAATAAAGTACAAGAAGGACTTAATGAAAACTTGACCACAGACTTACTCGCGATCGATATAAGACAGGCTTTATACCATTTTGGAGAGATTACAGGAGAAGTCACCAATGATGAATTGCTTGGAAATATATTCGCGAATTTCTGTATTGGGAAGTAAGATTCCTTGTTGAAATAACAAAGATTCCTCGTCGAAGCTAAAAAGCTTCTCTGTCGGAATGACATTTCGAAGGTGTCATTCTGAAGGAGCCTTTTCGGTGACTGAAGAATCTTAACTGTCGAAAAGCTAAAGTATATCATAGAAACAAAAGATTCCTCGACGAAGCCAAAAAAGCTTCTCTGTTTGACTGACAATACGCCGCTGTCATTCTGAAGGAGCTATTTAGCGACTGAAGAATCTTAACTGTCGGAAACACAAAGATTCCTCGTCGAAGCTAAAAAAGCTTCTCTGTCGGAATGACATTGAGATTCCTCGTCGAAGTAAAAAGAGCTTCTCTGTCGGAATGAACTGTGCTTAAAAACAAACTTTTGATTGATAACTTTCGTTAAACATTGTCTTATTTTTTGCAATAGCAAAGGCTTGTTTTAAAAGTTTATTTGCTAGTGCTATTTTTATTACTCTTTCAGGCTTGCCCTTCTTCTTTAAACGTTCATACATTTCCACGCAGCCCTTATTATACTTTTTTGCAGTCCAACTGCACATGTACAGTAATTTTCGGATTTGTGCCTTTCCCATTTTACATATATGCCCCTTGCCATTTATACTGGTGCCAGATTGATATATTCTCGGGCTAAAACCTACATAGGCAATCAATTCCTTGTAGTGTTCAAACTTATCAAAGTCTGAAGTCATAGCGATAAGCATAATGGCAGTTTTATTACCAATGCCAGGAATGGATGTTAATGATTTAAGGGTCTGCTGATACTCCTCTTTTCCTATTTTCAACATTTTACTCTCTAATTTATCTTTTTCCTTTTCTAGCTTTTTCAGTATGCTTTGATAACTTGTTTTCAACTCCTTACAGATAGACCCACTATCTTTAAAAGCTCCCAACTGGTTGCGAACCTGAGTTAATTGTTTATTTAACAGCTCAAGAGCAGTATGAAGCTGTTTCATCTCCTTGATCTGTCTCGATTCTGGTTTCCATCCTTTCAAATCTTCTTGCATCTTTAGTGCATAACCACGTATGACTTCTGCATCTTTTTTATCTGTCTTAGCACGATTGAAATTCATCTGACTAAAGCGTTTAATCTTTAGAGGGTTTACCACATAAACCTTGAAACCTTTATCATACATGAAATTTGCAAGACTTAGGTAATAAGGTCCAGAGGCCTCCATGACCAAACCTGTATTATCATTTACTTGTTTTAAAAACCTTTCAAACCCTTTACGTGTATTTTTAAATACCTGCTGATCCTTTTTGGAAAAAGAAACATCAAAGGTTTGTTTACTAATGTCAATTCCAATAAATTTATCCATAGATTATAGTTTAAGAAGTGCTTTTATTTTATCGATCCTAAATACAGGCTCAAGGCCTAATGAACTGTTCAAAATTTAAGCACTGGGAGAAAGGGACAAGCATTCCGAACGGTCTTTATGACAAATGACAAATAGTTGTCTTGCTCTTTCTCCCTTTATTATTAATTCCCGAATCTAAGAATTAATAACTTTATTCATCATATATACAAACATAGGATGACATTGAGATTCTTAGGCGAAGACAAACTCTAACTTATATAATTCCAAATCGTCTTATCATTAAATAGGGCTCTGTAGGCCACGTTGATCATGTGGTACTCCTCCAATTTGAAATTAGGGTCGGCATTGATAACATGGTGAGCATAGCTCCGTGCGATTTTTAAAATCTGATTATCCTTAACCAAGTCAGCGATTTTTAATTCAAGGACACCACTTTGCTGGGTTCCCATCAGATTACCAGGGCCTCTTAATTTTAAATCGACCTCAGCGATTTCAAATCCGTCGTTGGTTCCCGTCAGGGTTTCCATGCGGGTTTTCCCATCAGAACTCAATTTTTTCCCTGTGATAAGGACACAATAACTTTGCTCTGCCCCTCTACCTACTCGACCTCTCAATTGGTGTAGCTGTGATAAGCCAAAACGCTCAGCACTTTCTATAATCATTAAACTGGCATTAGGAACGTTAACGCCAACTTCTATAACAGTGGTAGCGACCATGATCTGTGTTTTACCTTTGACGAAGCGTTCCATTTCGAAAGCTTTGTCTTCGGGCTTCATCTTCCCGTGAACAATTGAAATTTGATACTTGGGTTTTGGAAACTCTCGTTCTATACTAGCATAGCCGTCCATTAAATCTTTATAGTCAAAGTTTGCAGATTCTTCAATCAGTGGATAAACGATATACACTTGGCGGCCCTTATGGATTTCATCTTTTATAAATTTGAAAACCTTTAACCGATTGCTATCGAAGCGATGTACGGTTTTAATGGGTTTCCTTCCTGGCGGCAATTCATCGATCACTGAAATGTCCAAATCGCCATACAGACTCATGGCCAAAGTCCTAGGAATAGGTGTGGCTGTCATCACTAGCACGTGAGGAGGTAATGTATTCTTTTTCCATAGTTTGGCACGCTGTGCAACTCCAAAACGGTGCTGCTCATCGATAACGGCTAGACCCAGGTTTTTGAATTTTACGGTATCTTCAATAAGCGCATGGGTGCCAATTAAAATATGCAATTCGCCGTTTTGAAGGCGTTCATGTAATACTTTTCTATCCTTCTTCTTAGTAGAACCCGTCAAAATCTCCACTTGAACGCCTAAAGGTTCACATAATTCTGAGATGCCCTCATAATGTTGTGAAGCCAGAATTTCTGTCGGCGCCATCAAACAGGCCTGAAATCCATTATCTATAGCTATCAACATGCTCATAAGAGCCACTATGGTTTTCCCTGAGCCAACGTCACCCTGTAATAGGCGATTCATCTGAGCATTACTTCCTAGATCTTTGCGTATTTCTCTCAGCACTCGCTTTTGAGCACCAGTAAGTTCAAAGGGGAGAACAGTGTTATAAAACGAATTGAAATACTCCCCCACTTGCTTAAACCTAAAGCCTTTAATTTTTGATTTATGAACCGCGTTTTTTCTAAGCAACTGCAGTTGGATGTAGAAAAACTCTTCAAACTTAAGTCGGAATTGCGCTTTTGCTAAAAGCTCTGAAGATTGAGGAAAATGAATATTTCTCATGGCTTCTGTCTTCGATATTAACTTTAAATCCGCTGTAATCGAAGAGGGTAAGGTTTCGCTAAAATTCCCCGATTGTTCAAGCAAACCAAACATCAAGGTGCTTATCATCCGATTGGAAATCCCACGTTTGCTCAATTTTTCAGTAGAAGGATATACCGGATGCATTTTGACGTCAGACTTTGTTTTGGCTTTTTCTAACTCTTCAATCTCCGGATGTGGCATCGAAAAACTACCATTGAAATTATTCAATTTACCAAAAATGACATAAGGCGCATTCGTCTTCAAGTTTTCCAAAATCCATTTGTGACCTCGAAACCAAACCAACTCTATACTCCCTGTATCATCTTCAAAGTCGGCCACCAAACGTTTACCGCGTTTCATAGGAAGGGTTCGTATCCCAGATATTTTACCAATAATTTGGACTTCAGCAGAATTATCTTGCAGCTCAGATATTTTATAAAAACGAGACTTATCGATGTATCTAAATGGGAAAAACTGAAGTAAATCTTGGAAATTATGGATTTGCAGTTCTGTTTTCAATAAATCTGCTCTATTGGGACCAACACCCTTTAAGTATTCGATAGGTGTTTGTAGGGTTTTTGCATCCATAACACGAATGTAATATATTTTGCTAAAAATTGAATTTCATGGATAAAAAACCTTCTATGTAGAAACGACATTTCGCAAATGTCATTCTGAAGGAGCCGATAGGCGACTGAAGAATCTATCCCTTTCGAAAACAAAAAGATTCCTCGTCGAAGCAAAAACAACTTCTCTGTCGGAATGACAATGGTGAATTGGTGGCTGAGTGACCCGCTTTTTTGTAGCGGGGTGTATCGAAGCCAGGTTGAGATAGATCTTTTCAACATTCAGAACATCACCTATAAAGATTCCGCATCGCGGCTACCGCCTTGCAC
>Ga0306893_100692_pt1 | contig 9297 bp, 8 predicted proteins | sample AntDeeMetagen293_FD_190417 | JGI IMG/M metagenome (GOLD analysis project Ga0306893, IMG submission 190417) | Saline lake microbial communities from Deep lake, Antarctica - Metagenome #293 (v2) (version 2) | ecosystem: Environmental > Aquatic > Non-marine Saline and Alkaline > Saline | place...
CCTCACGCTGTGTTTCGAGTGATCGCACCCGATCGATGATCTCCTCGACAGCGAGTTCGTCAGCGATTCGGCTCGCATCCTGCCATTCCAGATACCCCTCATTGCGTTCGTATTGTGCCGGTCGACTGTCCAGGTCCGCTCGAAGGATGCCCATCTCGGAGAGACGCTCAAGATGCTTTTTCGCCGCGTTTGGTGAGCAATCAGCTAGCTCTGCAATGTCTGTGTACGCCGTCGGCGACGTTGTCCCCAGAGCGACCTCGTAGACTCGACTAAACGTGTCTGTTCCTTCTTGCCACCGTCGACGGGTGGACTCTGAATCAGGGGCAGGATCAAATTCGGTCATATCAATATCTACAACGGCAAACTCAATATATCTTTGCATTTCGCACATATCTGTGAAGGAGGGGGCGCTCAGACAGACAGTCCTTCCAATGTATTTTGATGTGAGCGGACCGTTCTCGGCGTCACATTTGCAGCATCGGCGACCTCCCGTTGTGTGAGCGGCTGGCCACATTCATGACTGGCCTTGTAGAGACACGCTGCGGCGAACCCAGAGGGACGGACACCGACGGTCTTGTCGACTGTTTCTGACTCTACAGCCAATCGCTGCGCTCGATGTCGAACCTGATCCGAAACGCCGAGTTTGGATGCAAGTCGTGGAACGAACCCACTGGGACGAATAGGTTGGGTAGGCAATCCGAGTTCCTGGTTCAGTACTTTGTATGAATTCATCACTCGCTGCTGATTCACTCGGGCTAAGGCTGTGATCTCATCGATTGTTCGTCCGAGACCGTTGCATCGACACGTACCGTATACACTCCCAGTTGCTATCGCCTCGAGTCAACTACCCCACCCTACTTCGCTCACCCTGATGGGTTCGCTCGTTGAGGGTGTTGCCAGAACTCAATGAGTTCTGGCTTCTAACCAGAAGTCTCCGACTTCTGGTGATGGGGCTTGTCCGTGAACTCGGCCTCGAACCTGTCAGGGTAGGTGGTAAACCCACGCTTCGGCGTCACAGTTCCAGACTTCAGGGCAAGTTGACTGTTGCCCGTCCGCCGAGACGACTGTTGGCCCCGACGGACATACCGCATCCCGATATTCTTCGCCGCATTGTAGTCCGCGTTCGCTTCCGACTCGCATTTCACACACTGGAAGTCAGTGCGGGTCGGACGATTCTCGTCTGCCGTGAATCCACACTCGGCACATCGCTTCGACGTGTACGCTGAACCCACTTGTTTTACCGCAATACCTTCTGCTTCGGCCTTGTACTCCACCTGCTCGTAGAGTGTTCGGAACGCCCACTTGTGCCCCCACGACGCGCCGGTTCGGTCGCGGATATGGGTTAGATCCTCGAACGCTATCACGTCACAGTCGTACCGAAGTGCTTCGTTTATGATAGCGTTGGATGCCCGGTGGAGTACGTCACGGACGTATCGAAGCTCGCGCCCGCTCGACTGTTCGAGCGTCCGGTGGGCGCTGCGAGTCCCGGTCTATTGGAGTCCGGCGCGTACCTTCTCAAACTCTCGAAGGTCGTGGGTCAACTCTCGCCCGCTGAAAAAGTAGGCGGTGCTGGTGACGGCGAGGTTTTCGATACCGAGGTCAACCCCGAGAACCGTTCCGTCCTCGGCGGTGTTTCGCTCGGTATCGTTCTTGTGTCGGCGAAACCCGATATATAAAAAGTAGTCGCCGTCGCGGGCGGTGAGCGTACTTTCTGTGACGCTCCACTCGTCGGAGTCAAGATACTGCCGTTGATAGCCATCGTCGGCGTCGAAACCGAGAACGACGCGCCACCGAAGCCCAAGAATCCCGAGAAGTGCGTCGGAATAGACGTAGGTATTCTGAAATACGCTCACGATTCCGACGGAACCGCCGTTGAAGGTCCCGACCTATCCGAGGAACGCGAGCGGTTGGGACGCACACAACGCGACCTTTCGCGGAAGCAACACGGCTCGGCGAACTACCGCAAGCAACAGCGCGTCGTGGCCGGGCGTCACGCCGACCTAAAGCGGAAGCGTCGGGACTTCCTACACAAACACTCTGCGTACTATGCTTGGAAGTACGACCTTGTAGCGGTCGAAGACCTCGACGCCAAGAGGCTGATGGAACTCCCATCCAATAGTCGGAACCGCGCCGGAGCCGCGTGGAGAACCTTCCTCCGAATGTTGGAGTGCAAATGCGAGCGAGAGCGAACGCACTACGTCGCCGTCGATCCGCGAGGAACGACGAAGGAATGTTCCAACCGCGGCGTTGCGACCGAGAAGCCGCTGTGGGTGCGCGAGCACTCGTATCCGTCATGCGGGTTCGAAGAGGACAGGGACCTCAATGTGGCGTACAACATCCTCTCACGCGGCCTCGACCAAGTAGGAGTGGTTCACTCCGATTCAATGCCTGCGGAGACTGCGCTCTCTGTGGGAACCAATTCGATTCCTGCAAAGCGCATCCTAGAAACAGGAAACCCCGTCCTCAGCGAGGCCACAAGGCCGAGCAGGGCGGGATAGTTCACAGCAGAACAACAGTGATACCGATGACCGAAACGATACCGAGGGCCACGGTTACCCGTCGACCGAGTTGCTGGGTACCAATTAGCCACGCGAGCCCGGCTTTGGTAAGCGTGTTTGCGATCGCACCGATCACGATACCGGTTGTCGCGACCTCCGGAGAGATCGTCCCCTCGGCTGCGAGCCGGCTCAATGTGAGTGTGATCGCGTCGACATCCGCGAGACCGGAAAAAAAACGCCGTCGCATAAATACCGGATTCACCGAACCACGTGTTAGCCAGCTCGGATCCCAGAAGGACAACGGCGAAGACGGCCCCGAAAAACAGCGCCGGTTGGAGTCGAAACGGGTTTTTCAGATCGGTCTCGATATCGGTCACCGTCGTCGAATCCCAGTAGGCCACGCCTGCAATGAAACTGCCTGCGACCGTCATCGCGCCGAGTGGGACGACAACAGCCGAGAGCAGTGATGGGTTGACAACCGCGACCTCGACGAGAGCCCGTGGGAACATGACGATGGATGCCACGACGATCGAGAACGAACTAATCTGATAGATACCGGGAGCTTCGCTCGTTCGTTCAGCCATCGAGACCGTTGTCGCCGTCGAGGAGACGAAGCCACCCAAAATCCCGGTCAGAGCGATCCCTCGCTTGGCCCCGATACTCCGGGTTAAAATGTAGGCACCGAAACTGAGCCCAGTGACAAACACCACCATGAGCCAGATGAACCGCGGATTGAGTCCATAGAGGACTTCGAGTTCGCGATCCGGCAAGAGGGGCAGAACCACAAACACGACGAGAATGAATTTGAGCGAGGCACGGCGTTCACTCTCGTCGACCTGATCGACGAGCCGATGAATGACCGTCTTCGAGGACAAGAGGACGGTGACGACACCGCCAATAAGGACCGCGACAGTAGCTCCCTGTTGAGAGTGCACCGTCAACGCGCCGAGGAAGACAGTGAGTACAGACGCAGTGACTGTTGTGAGTCCGATATCACCTTTCGTTACGGCTTTCGCGGCATAGGCGACAGTGAGCGGAACGGTGAGAGCGATGAGTGCAACTGATAACAGTGTTGGAAAAAACGCCTGAGTGATCGCACCGATCACTGCGAACAGTGGAAACGTACGACTACCGGCGAATATACCACCCGATTCAGCGTGCTCTCGCTCGAGCCCGATCAGTGCACCAATGCCCAACGCGAGAAAGAAACGAAGCAAAAGCGAGTCGATGATCGGGTCAAGCATACGAGTTAGGTTTCGGTGCTCCTGCTCACCAACTTTTTGTCAAGAAAAGACGCCAGTCACAGCGATTGACCTGTTGACTCCGAATTGCCGGTCGTTCCGAACGAAGCGACAGCCATGAGAGAACCCGACTCGCGATACGCCGCAGACCGGGACGCGAATACAGGGACGGGAGCATACCGGACCTGATCCGGGACACGCATTTGGCGCTCCGAGCAGAAGACCGAACTGATGGCCGAGTCGCCACATGCTCTACTGGCCGATCAGGTTCTGGATCGGGTCGACTCCCACCCCGAGGGGCTCCCAAGCGAGGAGGCCCAGCAGCGACGCACCGACTACGGCGAAAACACGATCGCTCGGGCCCGTGGACGCCCAGCAGTCGGCATCTTTCTAGACCAGTTCAATAGCGTCCTGATCTGGGTCCTGCTGGCCGCCGCCGGGCTCTCGATCTGGGCTGGCCACACCGTCGACGCAGTCCTCATTTCGGTCATCGTCGTGGCCAACGGCATTTTCGGGTTTGTACAGGAGTACCGGGCCGAACGAAGTCTCGAATCGCTTCGGGAGATGGCCGCACCGACAGCCATTGTCCGTCGGGAGGGGGAGCAGCACACGGTTGAGGCGACTGAACTCGTCCCCGGTGATGTGGTCGTTCTACGGAGTGGCAACGTCGTCCCGGCTGATGGTCGCCTGCTTGAGACGAGCGGTCTCGAAACCGACGAGGCAGCCCTGACCGGCGAGAGCACGCCCGTCTCGAAATCGATCGAGCCAGTCGATGCCGAGACGTCGCTCGCCGAACGGACAAGCATGGTTTATAAGGGGACGACGATCACCCGTGGGACGGCAACGGCGGTCGTCACCGAAACCGGGATGAAGACGGCAGTCGGCGAGATCGCCCACGCACTCGCCTCAACTGAAGAGACCCGGACGCCACTCCAGGAAGAACTCGACGAGCTGGGGCGGACACTCGGTGTTGGAGTCGTCCTGCTGTCGGTCGTGGTCGCACCAGTGCTGGTGGTTCGGGGGACAGAAGCGGTCCAGGCCGCACTGACGGCCGTCTCGCTCGCGGTCGCCGCGGTTCCGGAGGGGTTACCGGCGGTGGTCACACTGACGCTCGCAGTCGGCGTTCGAGGGATGTCGGCCGAAAACGCACTGGTCCGACGGCTCCCGGCGGTCGAAGCACTCGGCTCCGTCGACGTGATCTGTACGGACAAAACCGGCACCCTGACACGGGGACAGATGACCGTCAGCAGGCTCTGGGTGAACGACGCCGTCATCGATGTCGACACGGCTCACAACGGTGGTGGTGCGGTGGAATCCAAACCAGAACCGCCGGCCGAACGGGAGAAACTCCTCGTGCGGATCGGGGTGCTCTGTAACGATTCGACGCTCGAAGACGGCGACCCAACCGAGCAGGCACTGCTTGAGTTGGCCGATCGTCGCGGCGTCGATATCGAGGACATCCGGGCCGAACAACCACGAACTGATTCGGTACCGTTTTCGTCCGACCGAAAGTGGATGGGGACGGTCCACGACGACACCGGTTATATCAAGGGGGCACCGGAGGTCGTCATCGAGAACTGCGACCGGATGCTCACCGCCGACGGACCGGAGCCACTCACGGCTGAGGCCCGCGGGCGAATCGAGGCGATGGTTCGAGCCTTCGCTGACGACGCTCTCCGGGTTCTGGCGATGGCCTACCGCGAGTCGAACACTGTCGACGATCTCGACGGTAGACTCGTGTTCGTCGGATTGACCGGGATGATCGACCCGCCGCGGGAGGCGGTCGAACCGGCTATTGCGGCGACGACGCGTGCAGGAATCGCCGTCAAAATGGTGACCGGTGATAACGTCCGGACCGCGCGGGCAATCGCCGATTCAGTCGGGATCGGCACAGAGGTGCTTGCAGGGCGAGAGATCGAGCAAATGGACGACGAAACGCTTCGGGAGCGAGTCGAGTCGGTCGACGTCTTCGCACGAACATCGCCGGACCACAAGGTGCGTATCCTGGAGGCTCTCCAGTCGTGGGACCACGATGTCGCGATGACCGGCGACGGCGTCAACGACGCGCCAGCACTCAAAAACGCGGATGTCGGTGTCGCAATGGGCGTCCGTGGGACGGATGTCGCAAAACAGGCCGCCGATATCGTGCTGCTGGACGACAACTACGCGACGATGGAGCGGGCCGTCGAGCGCGGGCGGGCGACCTTCGATAACATCTGGAAGTTCGTCGCCTACCTCTTGACTGCCAACGTCGCAGAGGTGGCAATCGTCTTCATCGCCTCGCTGTACGGCTATCTCATTTTGCCAGCCGTTCAGTTGCTATGGATCAATCTGCTGACCGACGGGCTGCCAGCACTCGCTCTCGGCGTCGACCCCCAGAGCGGTGAGGTGATGTCACAGCCACCTCGCGAGTCCGACCAGGGTATCATCGGTCGAGAGATGCTCGGCTTGATCGGTGGAATCGGAACGGTGACGACGAGTGCGCTGCTCGTCTTGATGGCTGTCACACTCGGCGGTGCGCCGGAGACCACGCCGTATGCGATGACGATGGTGTTCACGAGCTTCGTCTTCCTCGAATTCGTCGGGCTCTACGTCATCCGCTGGCTGCGGGGGACGCCGACGCTGTCGAACCCATGGCTGACGGTCGCCGTTGTGGTCTCGGCTGGACTCCAACTCGCAGTAGTGTATACGCCACTCAACCGGTTTTTCGGAACGGTTCCCCTCACTGTAACCGACTGGGGAATAATCGGCCTCGTGCTTGCGGTCTGCCTCCCGGCGTACATGGCGGTCGCCATGCTGGCCTCGCGCTTCGCTCAGTAGCAGGGGCGGACCACCCGTTGGCCGAGTTGATCTCTTCTCAGCCCCGCAACCCGAGACTCCCGCGCCGGGAGCTCAGTCGAAATCGATGAGCGGCTTTATGATATTCTCCTCTTTGGTTTCCATCAGCTCAACGGCCTTGTCGATCTCTTCGAACTCGAACTCGTGAGTCGTCATCCTCAAGCCGATGTCGACGGAGCGGAACTGGAGGCCGTACTCGTCGATTTAGTGGTTGGGATAGACGGGTGTCTCACACTGATCCACTGGCAGTTCGTTATTGCGGCTTCGCAGATCTGACAGGGCGTCGTGACGCCCATCAGCGCGTCAGAACCGGTATCTCAGCGTGTTCGATCGCGCGTGCGGCGACGCTCCCGAGCAATCGGTCCGGGGCCGCGCCTCGCCCGCGACTGCCGAGGACAATCAGGTCCGCGTCGACCCCATCGGCGAACCGGATGATCTCCTCGTCGGGTCGGCCCCGCAAGACGTTGGTCTCGGCCGGGAGGTTCCGCTCGCGGGCTTCGGCGGCGACAGCCGCGGTCGCCTGTCGACCGCCCTCTTTGAGCAGGCCGACGATGCTCCGCGGCGCATCTTCGAGATCGTAGATCGCCGTGTCGACGACGTAGATCGCATGGATGTCTGCCCCGTACCGTTCGGCGATCTCGATCCCGTTTTCGGCGGCTGCCTCGGCGTCGTCGCTGCCGTCGGTGGCCACGACGATCTCGTCGTACAGTCCGTACCCCGCTCGAACGTCGGCGGTATCGCCGAGGGGAACCGACATGACAGGAACGTCTCCGAGCGTGATGACGCGCTCGGTCGTGCTGCCGAAGCGAGCACGCTCGGCCCCCGTCCGACCGTGGGAGCCCATCACGACCAGGTCGATGTCTTGTTCGGCCGCGTACGCCAGAATCGTTTCGTAGGGGACCCCCTGACGGATATGATCGACGCACTCGAGCCCGCTGTCGTTGGCTTGCTCAACGATCCTATCTGTGGCTGCCCGACATCGGGCTTCTTGCTGCTGGCGGAGCGTTTCGGCGTCGGCGTCGTCGAGTCCTGCGGGTTGCACACTCGTGTCGACGACCGACAGGATATGGACCGTCGCGTCGGCCACGCGGGCTAAATCAAGCCCGCGGGTGGTCGCGTCGTCGGCACCGGCGCTGCCGTCGGTGGGAAGCAGGATGGTCTCGTACATTTCGGGGTCATCTACAGAGGATACAAGGCGAGTGCCTCGGGGCTTGACCCCGAGGGTGAAGCCGACAACACCTAACCTACCAACGCTAATCCATATCTTTAGAACACCTGAGTCCCACGATTAGAGTATGGAAAAGTCGCTTACGAAGACACTCGTCTTCCAACTCCACTCTGCCAACGAGCGACTTCTCTCAAAAGCCTACCACGAAGCTCGATGGGTGTACAGCCAGACCATCCGATTAGCCACAAACGGAATGGACTGGGACGACATCTCGCCCCGTCTCGAAGATGAGGCCGACATCGTGAAGAACACCACGCAACGCATCGTCGCAAAGTCACTTGAAGCACTTCAGCAGTCCTACGACCGCGACAACTACAACACCCCCAGTCACGAGAAAACTGGTCCGTATCCGTTGCGGATGAACTTCACTGAAGGCTACAACCTCACGCTCGAAGATGACGGGATTCACTATCGAATTAGTGCCAAGCCGTACAACCCGGTGAAAGGCACGCTACGTGGCGCACCAGACAACCTCGAACTCCTCGAACAGGCTCTCGAAAGTGACGAATGGCGGGTGGGAATCGCTGAAGCGGTGGCTCGTAACGGCAACCACGAATTGCATGTCAACGTCACTCACCTCGAGGCAACCGTCCAAGACAAAACTGACGCTCACACCATCGTGGGTGTGGACATCAACGAGGACTGCGTAGCTCTTGCCGCGCTCCACCAAGACGACATCGTTGATTCACTGGTCATCGACTACCCTGAAATCAAGCAAGAGCGTCATCGGTACTTCACGATGCGAAAGCGAATGCAGAACGCTGGGCAGACAGCGTTCGACCAAGTGTTCGAGGACAAAGAAGAGCGATACGTTCACGACCAACTCCACCAAGTCTCCCGGCGAATCGTGGAGTGGGTTCAGCAATTCGAGTCGCCGCTCGTTGTGTTTGAAGACCTCAAGCACATGCGAGATTCGATTGATTACGGCACTCGGATGAATCGTCGATTGCACTCTCTACCGTTTCACAAACTCCGTTCGTTCGTCGCGTACAAAGCGGCGTTCGAGGGGATTCCGAGCGATGATATCGACCCAGCTTACACCATCCAGACGTGTTCTTTTAGTGGGTGTGAGCATACGACTCGGTCGAATCGTCGGAAGAAGCGGTTCAAGTGCAAAGCATGTGGTCGGCAAGACCACGCTGACCGGAACGCGGCAGTGAATATTGCGAAGAAAGGCTTGAAGTCGTTGAATCGAAATGTGCCTGCTCTCAACACGCTTCCGGTTGTTCGGAAACTGCGACGGCAGGCATCGGGCTGTGTGAATCAGCCGACCGTGATCCACTCGACCGTTCGAGGCCACCAAGCCGATGGTCGCGTGGGAGTGTCCGACTAATCCACGGGAAGCCTCGGGGCTTGACCCCGAGGCAGTTCACGGGCTGTACATGGAATTCTGTGAGAAACGTGGCGACGATCCTGTGACCGACCGGACCATTCACGACCGAATCAGTCAACTCCGACAGAAAGGATTTGGTCGTGTCGCAAAGTCCTCTAG